>Ga0316198_10001298_pt1 | contig 14609 bp, 10 predicted proteins | sample OudBieAanoxic_MG_FD_204935 | JGI IMG/M metagenome (GOLD analysis project Ga0316198, IMG submission 204935) | Coastal sediment microbial communities from Oude Bieten Haven, Netherlands - site A anoxic | ecosystem: Environmental > Aquatic > Marine > Coastal > Sediment | place: Netherlands...
AAGGGTTTCCGGCGACATGTCAATGTGATCCGAACCCCCTGATTCTGACTACGGATCAGGAGGTTGGGGATTCGAGTTCCTCCGGGGCGACTCGCGCCGGACCCTGTCAAGAACCACACGCACGTGCAACAAGTTGCTCGGTGTTTACATGTAGACAGGTGGGGCGGTGATGGATTTCGAACGTGGCGTGTTGGCCAGGATCGACCGCAAGCCGCTCGCCCGCGCGTTATGCGCTGCCGATCCGTCGCCGGAAACCTCTGGCTCGTCGGGAACGAAATCGGCATTGGCTAGCCGTCGCGCTCTGCCAGCCTCTTGATCTCGAGCATCATCTTGCGGCTCATCACGAAAGTGATCGCCTCGAGAGGGAAGCGTCCAAACGCGAGGCGGCTCTTCCAATCCTGGGTGTAGTCGTAACGACCCCTGGTCAGTAGCCGGCTGCCGCCATCGGGTCCAGGGTCGACGACAAACTGCCAGGTTGACATCCCCTCGGCACCGATATCGGCGGGTGACCCGAAAAGCACCAGGGCGTTCGGAGGATCCACGATCTCTATTCGCAACGGCGGTGCGTCCGGATATAGGAAGATGCCTTCACCGACCGCCGGATGCTGGTGGTCGGGAAGGATCTCCGTGGTGTTGGTGATCTTGCACCCGACCATGTTCTCGAGCGTCTGATAGGTGTAGAAACCGCCGCGGCCCTGTCCGAGTTGGGCGATCCAGGGCCATACGGCCTCCGGCGATGCATCGACCGCGACTCCCAGGGTGTACGACCACTTGGGCTCGGGCACGAACTCATCGCCCGGCAGCGAATCACTTGTCTCTGTTCCCACCGTGCCCCACCGCAGCCGTCTCCGCCCGATGAATGGGGTGGCGACCAGGTTCCACACAATGAGGGCGGCGCCCTCAAGCGCAGGCAGAACGCCCACACCGGGGGAGCGAGCCGTGCGATGTCCAAACCGTCTGATGTCCGAGTCCCGTCCGGCCGCCACGTTGCCCTCCTCGATGTCCTTTCGGTCATCTTGCCGCACCGCGGGGATGTCTCTCAGGGGTCGGAGGTCCCAATGCGAAACGCGGCGGGACAACATTTCGTTGTTTCCGGTGCCATTCACGTGTTGTTGCACATCTGGAGCATCGCCATCCCACCGTCTAGACCTGGCCCCGGACAAGGATGACCTGAGAATGACGCCCCAAAGCACACATAGCACCGATTATCTCAGCGACTGATATCGACAGGTCCTTTGCCATCCCACCGAGCAAGTCACGAGCCAGCACGTAGTTGCGCTTCGTGAGTTCGGGTTTGGGGATGTACACAATCTGGGAAGACCTCGAGGCAGGAGATCGCCAATCTCCTCCATCTCTCGATCTGATGACTGAGATTGTCAGGACCTGATCCGCGGAGTGATTGCGATCCGGCGTTCGAGCCTTGAGACCCGGGCGATGCGATGGGCTATTCCATGACCGATGATGCGGATCGAAAGCCAGCCACGCTCGATCGATGATCCAGCTGACCAACGCGCTGGCTCTGTCAGGTCAGTGCGCCGAAATACGACGGCCAGCTCACGTGCTCCCTGCCGGCGGCCTCGAGATATTGGCTGGGGTTGTCGGCTTCTCCGTCTCGAATGCCCTGATAGATGCCGGTGATGACCGTGCCCAGGAATTCGCCCAGCTCGGCGACCCGATTCTCGCGGTACTCCTCGACGGTCATCGGGGTGTAGGTCAGATCGGCGCCGAATGCGCTGTTGAGGTAACCGGCAAGCTGGTATTGGGTGATGGCCTCTCCGTGCAGGTTGTACGTGTGGCCGTTGTGCTTGTCTTCGGTGAGCAGCCGCGCATAGGCATAGGCCAGCTCCGGCCGCGTGGTGTAGCCACATCGACCGTCGCCGGCGCAGTTGGTGATTCCACCGGCCTTCTTGTAGGTCTCGAGGTACTCGACATCGGGCTCGATGTAGATTCCGTTGCGCCCGATCACCCAGGCCAACCCGCTGCGACGCACGTCCTCTTCAGTCCGTCGATTGCTCTGGACAATCGGTGAGAACGCCGTGGCTTCTTCCGCCCCCTGGACGCTGGTGTAGACAATCTTCTTCACCCCGGCGCTCCGTGCAGCCTTGATCACGTTGCGGTGCTGCTGGATGCGCCGTTCCGGAGCGTCCATTCCCGACACCAACAGAACCGCATCCACAGATTGCAGCGACTCCTCCAGGACGTCCCTTTCGTTGTAGTCACCGGGACGAATCTCGATACCCAGATGCTTCGCCGTGTCTGGCGTTCGAGCCAACCCCACGATGTTCGCGTTCGGGATCAGAGCAAGCACCGCCTTGACGACCTGCGTTCCCAACTGACCGCTTGCGCCAGTGATGGCTACCTTCATCCGCTCCTCCTTGTCGCTCGGGCGGGTTCGTTCATCTGATCAGTCTGGACCGCCCGCCGCCTCGGACGCAGAACGACGATAGGGAACCGCTTAGCCAGGTTCCGAGGCGGGGTGTGAGCTGACGAACCCATCGACCACGTTGTCGATGAACGCCTGGTCGACGGTTCCGCCGGTGAGGAAGGCTTGATGGAGCAGCGGTCCGCTGAGGAGTGCCGCTGCGACATCGATGTCTGCCTGGCACGGTGCTCAACGCCGTAGCCGCAGGTGGAACCGCGGTAATGGCGTACGGGGCAGCCGTGCTCCTCGCGACCGGGTTCGTTCTCGTGGCGCTCGTCCTTGCGTTCGCCGTGTTCGCACGCCGAGACTTCACCTCGTAGGGCGCACCGCGAGGTCCTGGGAAGACCGACTCCAAGCAGCCCCCGAACCGAAGTGTCAGGCAGTCTGACGAAACAAGCGCGGGAGCCAATATGGGAGCCAACCGCCTGCGACAGTGGGACGGATTTCGATGACCAGGCCTTGGACTGGGAGCATTCTCGGACCAAGCGGGTACACCGCTGCTGTGGACACGCCTTGTCGCCAACACTGATCCGGACTTCCCTGGCCACGGCTGCATTTGACATTCGTTTGTAGGTCGTGCGGCATGGTTGAGGCATGGAAGATCTCATCACAGCCGCACCCGGCACAGCCCGGTCCAATCTGGACGTGTACGTTGGCAGGATGCAATTCAATGTGCTCGGTCCGCTCGAGGCCGTCGCCGACGACCAGCGATTCTCCCTCGGGGGATTGAAGCAACGCACGGTGTTGGCCGTGCTGATCGCCCACGCCGGCGCCACCGTCTCGGCCGATCGACTCATTGAGAGTACGTGGGGTGAGGATGCTCCCGACGGTGCTCGCCGTTCCCTCCAGACGTACATCTCCAACCTCCGCGGCGTGCTCGGCGAGGTGATCACCCGTGAGGGCCCGGGCTACCGGCTCGACACCGACCGGCCTGCCGTCGACGCGATGTGGTTTGAGGACGAGGTGCTCGCTGCCCAGGCCATGGACGACGAGCCGGAAGCGGCGGCCGACCGACTTCGCACAGCGCTTGCTGCATGGCGGGGACACCCCTACGACGACGTCGACGGAGGTCCCGAGCTCGACGCAGAGATCACTCGCCTCGACGAGCTACGGATGGCGGCCCTCGAAGCCCGGATCGACGCGGACCTGGCGGCGGGGCATCACCGCCGGCTGGTCGGCGAGCTCGACGCGCTCACCGAGGAATACCCGCTGCGAGAGCGCTTCCGGGCCCAGCAGATGGTGGCGCTGTTTCGGTCGGGGCGTCAGGCGGAGGCCTTGCGGGCGTACCAGAAGACGCGGACCTACCTCGGTGACGAGCTCGGCATCGACCCGACCCCCGAGCTGAGGGACCTCGAGCTGCGCATCCTCGACCAGGACGATTCGCTGCTCGCTCCCGGAGCGAAGTCGATCGTGAGGCGAGCGGTACTGATCGCCGACATCGACGGTCTCGCTGAGTACTCGCCTGAGGACCGACAGCGCCTCGTGGATGCGTACGGCGCTGCCCTCGAAACAGCCGCCGAGCAGGCAGACGGAACCGTGTTCGCGCACCGTGGATCGGCGACCTATGCCATGTTCGAGACGGCGGTGCTCGCCGTCGCCGCGGCCGAGACGACGCAACGGAGACTCGCGGCAACGCAGGCCGACGGTCCCGGTCTTCGTATTGCGATCGACGTCGGTGACGTCGAATCGGTCGCCGACGCCGACGCCGAGGTCACGGGGCCGCCGATCTCGCGCAGCCGTGGACTGGCAGCAGCTGCGTGGGGCGGCCAGGTCCTGCTCTCGCCCGACGCCCAGGCCGACCTCAGCCGGAGTCGCGAGGGCGGATGGCAGGTGAAGGCGCTTGGATCGCACCCGATCCAGGGCCTCGGCGAGGAGATGGTCGTCTACCAACTCGTCGTCTCGGGCCTTTCCGGCAAGTTCCCTGCGCTGCGCACGGATGGGATCGCCCCGGGACTCCCCGGCGGCGCCAGCGGCCTCCCAGGTTATGAGTTGCGTGAGGTCGTTGGTCGTGGCTCGTTCGGTGTCGTGCACCGGGCCTATCAACCATCGGTCGGGCGGGAGGTGGCGGTCAAGGTCATTCGACCGGACTTGGCGAACGAGCCGGAGTTCATCCGCCGGTTCGAGGTCGAAGCGCAACTCGTTGCCCGCCTCGAGCATCCGCACATCGTCCCGCTGTACGACTACTGGCGAGATCCGGACGGCGCCTATCTCGTGATGCGCTGGATCAGAGGTGGGACGCTCGCGGTTCATCTTCGCGAGCAGGGAGTGATGAGTCTCGATGTCGCCGCTGATCTCGTGACGCAGCTCGCCCCTGCGCTGGATGTTGCACATCGGGCCGGCGTCATTCATCGCGACCTGAAACCAAGCAACGTGCTGCTCGACGAGGACGGCAATGCCTATCTCTCCGACTTTGGCATCGCATCCGACGTGGTCGCCGAGTTGGCGGCGAGCAACGAGCCGGCCGACTCTCGCACCGACGTTGCGGGGCTGGGCGCGCTGCTTCGTCAGGCGCTCGGCAACGACGTCGCAGATCCGATCGACGCGGTGCTGGAGACGGCGACGGCCCCTGCGGCCCGCGGGCGCTACGCCACCGTTGCTGACTTCGTCGCTGCATGGGAGGTTGCCCTCGCCCAGCAAGGCCTGGACGCGGCACCCGCAACGTTCACCCCAACGCGCAACCCGTACAAGGGCCTCGCCTCGTTTCAGGAGACCGACGCTGTGGACTTCCACGGTCGGGACGACGTCATCGAGGCGCTCGTGGACGCTGTCGCCCGAAACCGGCTGATCGCCGTGGTCGGTCCGTCCGGGATCGGCAAGTCTTCGGCGGTGCGCGCCGGATTGATCCCGGCGCTGCGCGAGGGAGCCGTCGCAGGATCGGCGTCTTGGCTGATCACCGACATGATTCCGGGCGCCTACCCCTTCGAGTCCCTCGCCTCGGCGTTGCTTCGCATCGCAGACCGCTACCCGGTGGGCCTCGACGAGGAGCTTCGCGCCGACCGGCGCGGCCTGGTGCGCGTCGCCTCGCGGCTGCTTCCCGAGGGGAGCGAGGGGCTGCTCGTCATCGACCAGTTCGAAGAACTGTTCACGTTGGCCGCAGAGCCCGACACCGCCGACCGCTTTCTGCATGCGCTCACGGATCTGATCAACGATCCGGCCGCAAACGTGCGGGTCCTGCTGACGCTGCGAGCCGACTTCTTCGACCGCCCGCTCCGTCACGCGGAGTTCGGCGAGCTGCTCCGAGCCGCCACGGTGCCCGTCTCGTCACCGACCGGCGACGACCTCACAGCCATCGTGCAGCGCCCGGCGGAGCACGTCGGCGTTGAGTTCGAGCCTGGCCTCGTCCAACGGATCGTCCGTGACATCGCCGGTCAGCCCGCGGCGCTCCCACTCCTCGAGTTCGCATTGACGGAGCTGTTCGCTGAGCGCACCAGCGATATGCTCACGGTCAGGTCATATGAGGCCGAGGGAGGGGTGCTCGGGGCGTTGGCGCATCGCGCTGCGGGCGTGTTCGCAGGCTTCGACGATCCCGCCCGAGAGGCGACCCGGCAGGTCATGTTGCGCTTGGTGAGTGTCTCCGAAGCCTCCGACGCGACGCGGCGGCGCGTCCGGCGATCGGAACTGGACCGTCTCGACGTCTCGTCGGCCACCGTTGACGCCGTCCTGGCGGAATTCGGTGCGGCCCGGCTTGTCGCCTTCGATCACGACCCTGCCACTCGTGGACCCACCGTCGAAATCACCCACGAGTCGCTGTTCACGGAGTGGGAACGGCTGGCGGGCTGGATCGGGTCCCGGAGAGAGGATCTCGTCCTGAACCGTCGGCTGTCGGCCGCGGTCGACGACTGGGACACCGCCGACCGCGATGACGCGTACCTGGTGGGGGGTGGACGGCTGTCGCAGTTCGAGGCGTGGGCGGAGTCGACGGATCTCTTGCTTACGTCCACCGAGAGCGATTTCCTGAAAGCGAGTCGTGAGGCCGAGGATGCTCGCGTCGCCACCCGGCGCCGACGGCGGGCGCTCGTGATGGGCGGCTTCGGAATCGCCGTCGCTATTGCTCTGGTGCTCGCGGTGACCGCGTTGGTGGCTCGCAACGACGCCGCGGAGCAAGCACTCGTCGCGACGCAGGCCGCGGAGCAGGCCGAGCTGGCCACGCTCATCAGCCGCTCTGCCGAGGCCAGCGACGATCTGCCGGCCGTGTCGATCCTTCTCGCTCTCGAGGCGCATCGCCGCGCCCCGGGTCCTGACACCGAGCGAGCGGTGCTCAATGCCTTGAGCAGAAGCACCTTGGGAACACGGGTAGCCACATTCGACCTGTCGGGCAGCGACTGGTGGTTGAGCGGCGACGAGATGTCACTCTCCGTATCATCGATCGACAGTCGCATGACACGACTCAGCCTGGTGACCGGCGACAGCGTCGACGTCGGAGTACTCCCCCAGCCTGACGCAACGTGGGTGGGCGATCAGGCAACCGGCCGCCGCTTTGCCTATTCGCTCGACACGGCTCGCTTCTGGTTCGGATTCGACGACGGACCCTGGGTCCAGGTAGATCCCGATGAGCCGATGCAGCTCCTCAACGGTGAGACGCTTGGCGCTAATCGCCTCGTCCTCCAGACGCAGCTGGGGACCTACATCGGCGATGGGATATGGTCGTACTCGGGTGAGCCGCTCGTCAGGGTCGTGCTGCTCGATGCCACCACGGGCGAGCCGGTGGGCGTGCCGATCGAGGGAATGGTCCAGCCGAGGGCGGTGCTCAGCGAGGACAACAGGCTCATCGCGGTGAGTTCGCGGGAGTCGAGCGTGTTCGGCGGCGCGGGAGCCGTGTTCGTACTCGATGCGCAGTCGGGTGACGAGCTCTTCCATGTCGAGATTCCGGGAGGTGTCCACGGCATCGTGTTCGACACAGCGGCGGGCGAGTTGATCGCCGGCACCGGTGACGGCCGGCTCATCACCCTCGATCTCGTGGACCAGGACGTGGTCGCGGAAGTAGACACGAATGCCAGTGCCGAGATCGTCGATGTCGACATCCGCCAGGACGGGAGCATCTTGGTTGTTTCGCCGGGCCGTGCCGACCTGGTCGACCGTCGGGCCGGCCCGATCCCCGGCAGCGGCATCGAGCTGCGCGACGTCTTCGGGGCGTCCGTGCGTGCAGACGACACCTTGCTCGTCTTCAGCGGCAACAACCAGATAGAGGTCCACGATTTTGACGGCGGCGCCCTCGTCGAGGAGTCGTACGACGCCGGGGGAGCGTTCCACGTCGACCTCGGTCCCGGGCCTTCCGCCGTCGCCAATGTTGGCGGCTCCTTGGAGCGGATCAATCTTTCAACCGGCGATCGTACGACCGACCTCGTGGTGCCGGAAGACTTCGATCTTGGCCTCCACTTCGCTGAACCAACGGGCGGCGTGGCGCTTTCCGACGACATGGAGATCGCTCTCTGGGAGGGCGGGCGATTGACCGAGCGGCTTTTCGCGGCCTCCGAGCCCGGAGTCGAGGGGATGAATAGCACCCACACCTCGAGACGTGAGGCCATGGTTGGGCTGCGAGCCGACGGAACGGAAGAGGTGATCCTCGTCAACACCGAACCCGGCGAACTCGGGGTTGTGCTGACGGTGCACGAGGTCGGCGCCATGACTGCCTACCCGGCACCCGGCGACGGCCTCTTCGTCATGCTCGCAGATGGGCGCTTGCTCACCTACGACGCCTCCGGATCCATGATCTCCGAGATCCCAACCGGCCTGAGCAATCCCACTTGGGCCGTCTGGGACGAGGCCAGTGGGAAGTTGGCCTTCGGGGCCTTCTTGAACGGGTTCGGTGGAGTGGTGGTCGTCGATCCGGCCACGCGCGAGGTGAATGTGTTGCCCGATGTTGAGGAGGTCGCGAATCTCCGATTCGTGCGCAATGGTGAGCTACTAGTCGTCGTCAGCCTCGACGGAACCGTCCGGCTGTGGGGCGTCGAAAGGGAGGAGTTCACCGGCGTCATTTGGGACGGGACCGGAGCGAACCCCGGAAACGCCCTGACGTACGACGAGGCCACTGACTCACTCTGGGTGTTCTCGGCTGGCAACCTGCTACGGCTGCCCCTGGATCCGCAGCGGTGGGTGGAACGAGCGTGCGAGCTTGCCGGACGGGATCTCACCGAGGATGAATGGGATCGCTACGTCCCAGGCGATGGTCCCCTGCAGTCGAGCTGCGGCTGAGGCCGGACCCGCCCGCACCGGAGGCCATCACGCCGACGACGGCAGACAGGGAGACCGGCGAACGATGCGGCTCTCGCTCGGCGGATGGTCAGCGACAGATCTCGGAGGAATCCAGCCCACACCTGCAGTCAGTCGCGTAGCGTCGACCCATAGACCCGACACGAGGAGGCAGAGATGGGCCTGGCACACGGGATCCATGGATGGACCGACGTCGCAGTTCCGGACATGGAGGCCGGCGAAGCGTTCTACACGTCGGTGTTCGACTGGGACGCTCGCGCCGGGGGCGCCGGGGAATCGATGCCGTACACCATGTTTTCTTCCGATGGGAAGCTCGTCGCAGGTATGGGTCCCCTCAGCCCCGATCAAGTCGACGCCGGGCATCCACCCGCGTGGTCCTGCTACGTCATCGTCGACGATGTCGACGCCATTCACGCCCGGGCCGTTGAACTGGGTGCGACTCCGCTCATGGAGCCGATGCAGATCATGGACAGCGGCAAGATGACCTCCCTCCTCGATCCGACCGGGGCCGCCATCGGCTTCTGGCAGTCTGGAACTCATGACGGCGCCGATGTGTTCAATGTTCCGGGTGCCGTGACGTGGAACGAACTGGCGACGACGGATGTCGAAGCGGCGAGGACCTTCTACGGCGAGCTCCTCGCCTGGGAGGGCTCCGCCATGGAGATGGATGGGGGGAGCGAGTACTGGATGTTCACGAACGCCGGTCGCATGAACGGCGGGACCTATGACCTGACGGCGATCCTCCCCGGCGGTACGCCGTCGCACTGGATGACCTACTTCTGCGTCGACGACTGCGATGCCGTAGCCGAGCGCATCCAGGAACACGGCGGACGGGTGCTGAGCGAACCCACAGACTTCTCGATGGGGCGCATGGCGGTCGTAGCCGACCCGTTCGGAGCGATCTTCTCGATCATGGCCGGTTCGCAGTTCGACGGCCAGCCGCCGCGCTGAGGAAGCCGGGGAGTTTCGAGGATCACGGCCCAAACCGTCACTGACTTCAAGAACTCTGCCGCGACCACACCGTGAACGGATCCGATTGCCGGCTCTGATTTCTCGACCAGCTTGCTAGTGAAGCGCTCAGTACCCGCCTTCGGCTGTTCCGCCCGTCACGATTGCGACCGAGTTGCTCGTGCCGATGCGGTCGGCGCCGGCCTCGATCAGCTCGTAGGCAAACTCCCTGGAGTTGACGCCACCGCTGGCCTTGATGAGCACCTCGTCGCCGACGACCTCGCGCATGAGCCGCACGTCCTCAACCGTCGCCCCACCTTCCTCCTTGCCGGTGGACGTCTTGATGAAGCGCGCTCCGGCCGTCTTCGCAAGGGCGCATGCGGCGATCTTCTCGGCGTCCGTGAGGAGGGCAGTCTCGATGATGACCTTGACAGGCTTCTCACCGCAGGCCTTGACCACCTGCTGAATGTCCTCGAATGCGAGGATGTAGTGCTTGCTCTTGATGGCGCTGACGTGCATGACCATGTCTATCTCCTGAGCACCGCGGTTCGCGATGGCATCATGAGCTTCGAAGGCCTTGGCGACGGGTGTCATTTGGCCGTGAGGAAAACCTACGACGGCGATGGGGATGACGTCCGACCCCTTGAGCTTCTCTGCCACATACTCGACGTCGCCCGAGAAGACGCAGACCGACCTGAAGTGGTACTTCTTCGCCTCTTCGCAGACGCGATCGAAGTCCTCCTTCTTCGCATCCGTCCTGAGCAGCGTGTGGTCGATAACCCGTGCGAGTTCCCTGTCGTAGTCTTCCTCCGTCAACCTTCCTCCTGTTCAGGCTGCGATCAACTGTAATCCGCAGCACGTCGGGCCCGTCGAGGTCACGGCGGTAGCTGAACCTTGGTCGCCGCAGTGCGAGGGACGATTGCTCAGCGCAGCCGTCCGTTCGTCGGCGGCCGTTGGCCTTCTCGCTATCGCAGACGGTCGAACCCGTCCAGGATGAGGTCGAGCCCCCATTCGAATTCTGCTCCGTAGTCGTAGCCGGGTTGGAGGGCGTGGTCGGTGATCATCTCGGCGAGGTGGGGGTACTCGTCGGGTGGGAGTGCCTCGAGAAGGGCCTGGCCGATGTCTTCGATCGGGACCTCGTCGAAGGGGAGGCTGAGCTCCTGGAGGCCGAAGCCGAAGACGTAGGCATCGATCGCCGCAAAGGCATGGGCGGCCAGGGGAAGGGAGAACCCTGCGGTGCGGAAGCTGCCGAGGACGGAGTCGTAGTACCGCAGCGCTACCGGGCCCGGGTTCCGGTGTGACTCCATGAGTGGCGCCGCCCATGGGTGGCGGGTCAACATGTTGTGAAGCGAGAACGCACGCCGCCGGTTGCCGGGCAGCCAATTCACGTCCGGTTCGGGCAGTTCGATCTCCTCCATGACGAGGTCGATCATCCCATCGAGGAGGGCGTCCTTGTTCTCAACGTGGTAGTAGATCGACATCGCCTCGACGCCGAGGCGACGGGCGAGACGACGCATCGACAAAGCGCCAATCCCCTCCTCGTCGGCCATCGCAACCGCCTCACGGAGGATACGATCACGAGTCAGCGACTGCCGTTGTGTTGCTGGGGTTTCGGTTGGTTTTGCCACGCCCTCGCTCCCGCTCTCTGGATTCTTCCTTGACAATCTTACATCGTATGGTTAGGTTTCTGTACTCACACCTTACGGTGTAAGAACGCGGGGACGCAAACCACCGGTCCCACCATCGCAACAAGGAGAGAACATGGAAGTCACGACCGCCGAAGCCCGGACCGAGTCTCGCACGATGCAGGCCGTCGTCCACACCCACTTCAGTCAGCCCGGCGAAGCCCTCGAGGTCGAAGAGGTCGCCATTCCAACAATCGGTAGTGACGAAGTACTCGTGGCCGCAGATGCATCCGGCATCGCCATCGGGGACTACTTGACGATCACCGGCCGGCCTTACATTGCCCGCCCGATGTTCGGGATCCGCACGCCGAAGCAGCATATTGCCGGGTCCGAAATGGCCGGCACTGTCGTCGCCGTCGGGGACGATGTGACCCGTTTCGCCGTCGGCGACGAAGTGTTCGGCTTCGGCAAAGGAACGCTCGCCGAGTACGTCGCTCTCAGCCAGGACGCGGTCGCTGCCCGCCCAGCAAGCATCACCGCCCAGCAGGCGGCCACCGTGCCGGTTTCCGGGCTCGCCGCCCTGCAGGCCGTGCGCGACACCGGGGGAGTGACGGCAGGGCAAAAGGTCCTTGTGGTCGGCGCCTCCGGTGCGGTCGGCACCTTTGCCGTCCAGATCGCCAAGACGCTCGGCGCGGAGGTGACCGGCGTAGCTAGCGGCGGGAACATCGCCATGGTTCGATCGATCGGCGCCGACGAAGTCATCGACTACACCGGCGAAAGCCTGGCCGCACGAGGTGAGGCCTACGACGTCATCATTGACCTGGCCGGCAACCGGGGACTCAAGGAGCTTCGCTCCGTGCTTGCCCCGACGGGCACACTGGTCCTTGTCGGAGGCTCGGGCGGGCCGGTGACGATGGGCTTCGGCCGAACGATCCGAGCCATGGCGCTCAACCTGTTCGTCCGCCAGAACCTTGCCGGCTTCATGGCGAAGGACAATGGTGAGGATCTCGAGACTCTCGCAGGAATGCTGGCTGCCGGAGAGATCGTGCCCGTGATCGACCGAAGCTACCCGCTCGAGCGGATCGTCAAGGCACTCGAGCACGTTGGATCCCGCCACACCAGCGGCAAGACCGTCGTCACCGTCTGAGAACTGCGCTCGGGCGGCCACCAACCCAGCAATACAACAAGGAGCACTCATGACCACCTACGCACACCCCGCCACCGCGGCAACGCTTGGCGAGATCACCCCACGGAGGGCCTCGCTGATCGCGGGGATCGGGTACCTGACCATCTTCGTTGCCGCAATCTTTGCGAACTTCGTCGTTCTCGGTGGCATGGTCGTCGAAGGGGACGCCGCAGCGACCGTCGCCAACATCACCGACAACGAAGCCATGTTCCGGCTAGGGCTCATCGCCTTCCTCGCCGTGTTCCTCGCCGACGTCGTGGTCGCTTGGGCGCTCTGGATCCTGTTCAAGGACGTCAGCACGGAGATGTCTCGACTAGCCGCGTGGATGCGGGTTGTGTACACGGTCTTCTTGGGCGTGGCGCTGATCTTCTTCTTCGCAGTGCTCCAGCTCCTGTCGGGAACCGGTTGGCTCGGCGCGTTCGAGCAAGGCCAGCTCGACGCCCAGGTGATGCTGGCGCTCGACGCCTTCGATGCCGCATGGCTCATCGGGCTTGCCGCTTTTGGTATCCACCTGATCCTGCTCGGTACGATGATCGTCCGCACGGCCGTCGCCCCGAAGGCCCTTGGACTCCTGCTCGGCATCGCGGGCGCCGCGTACATCATCGATACGGCAGCCCACGGACTTGTGGCGAACTACGCCGACTACGCCAACCTGATGCTCGCCGTGGTCGCTATCCCGTCGGTGATCGGGGAATTGTGGCTCACGTTCTGGCTTTTCGTACGCGGAGGCAAGGGGCGGGCCCCGGCGACATAGTAGGAACACAGAGACCCTCGTAGTGCGGGGGTTTCGTCGCGTCTACGACTTGTCCGTCGGTCGACGATCGGCGCGTGCTTGATGCATTGAGCGTGAGGCGGGTCACGGCGTAGGATGGCCCGAAGGCCCGGCAGTCGCCGACCTGCGCGTCTGTCGAACTGGAAGGATCTGTCGCGAACACCAGGAAGGAGAGGCGTGACCGCCACCGACCGCACGAGTGCCGGCAATCGGCAGGTGCCCGACCGAGCGAACTCCCTCGGGGAAGGTTTGAGACGGTGACGGCGCCTGCTTCACCGCCGGAGGGCAACGTCGCTGCTCAACTCTCGACGCTCGACCGGTTCCTCCCGCTGTGGATCTTGGCGGCGATGGGCCTTGGCCTGCTTTTGGGACGAGGTTTTCCAGGACTGAACGATGTCCTCGACAGCGCCAAGATCGATACCGTCTCCTTGCCGATCGCTCTTGGCCTGTTCGCCATGATGTACCCAGTTCTGGCGAAGGTGAACTACGCGAAGTTGGGCGACATTGCGGCAGATCGCCGGATGCTCGCTACCTCCCTGACGCTGAACTGGGTTGTTGGGCCGCTTGTCATGTTCATCCTGGCATGGGTCTTCCTGCCGGACCTCCCCGGCTACCGCACCGGCTTGATCATCATCGGCCTCGCCCGGTGCATTGCGATGGTCCTCATCTGGAACGACCTCGCCTGCGGAAACGGTGAAGTGGCGGCCGTGCTCGTCGCCCTCAACTCCTTGTTCCAGGTAGTGGCGTACGCCGTCCTTGGCTGGTTCTACCTTCAGGCACTTCCCGAATGGCTCGGCCTCAGTGACGGCACCGTCCTCGGTGTGTCGATGTGGGAGATCGCCAAGACCGTGCTGATCTTCCTGGGCATCCCGCTTCTCGCCGGGTACCTCACGAGGCTGTGGGGGGTCCGGACCAGGGGGGTGGTGTGGTACGAGACGAAGTTCATCCCCAGGATCTCTCCGATTGCGCTGTACGGGCTGTTGTTCACCATCGTCGTGATGTTTGCCCTCCAGGGCGACAAGATCTCGGCCCTGCCCTTCGACGTGGTGCGCATCGCCATCCCGCTGCTCGCCTACTTCGGGATCATGTGGGGTGTGTCGTTCCTCGTTGGCTACCGGATGCGCTTCAGCTACGGCACGAACACAGCTGTCGCGTTCACCGCGGCGGGCAATAACTTCGAGCTTGCGATCGCCGTTGCCATCGGAGTGTTCGGCATCGCCTCGTCCGAGGCCCTCGCAGCGGTGGTGGGACCGTTGATCGAGGTCCCGGCCCTCGTCGGGTTGGTCTATGTCGCCCTGTGGGCGCAACGGCGCTACTACGAGCCCGACGGCGTCCCCTCGACCTCGACAGACACACATCCGTAGCTTCGAACGCCGCCGCCGTCTCGCTGGCGAAGTACCCCCAGCGATCGTCGAGCTTGAGAGTCGGGATCCTCTGTAGTCAGAT
>Ga0316198_10001299_pt1 | contig 14599 bp, 15 predicted proteins | sample OudBieAanoxic_MG_FD_204935 | JGI IMG/M metagenome (GOLD analysis project Ga0316198, IMG submission 204935) | Coastal sediment microbial communities from Oude Bieten Haven, Netherlands - site A anoxic | ecosystem: Environmental > Aquatic > Marine > Coastal > Sediment | place: Netherlands...
CTAAAATAAGGTTTAATGCTCTACATAGCCCCATATTTAGAGGTCCCAGGAATTGATATTTTTTGGAGAAAGAATCATAAAGTATGATTGTTAAAGCCAGAATAACTGCTATAATACCACTAAGTTGATACACAAAGAATGATAAGAAAATTCCTGACAGCAACAATCCGGCACCAAAGAATAAAGCTCCTTTTAGAGATACGTCTCCTTTTGGAATTGGCCTTTCTGGTCGTTCTATCTGGTCAATATTAAAATCAAACACGTCATTTAGAACAACTCCTCCAGCGTAAAGGAAAATTGAGGAAAATATAAGTAAGACTAAATTCAGGTATGCAGGTCCGTTTAAGGAAGTATCAGTTGTAATCAAGAAAGTAAATCCGGAAATACTGGAACCAGCCATTATATCTGCCATGGCCGTGGGCAAGTTTGCCGGTCTGGCAAGCTTTGCGTACCCGAGGAGTACCATGTTCATTCTATTTTATTTGATCTGCGTCTACACGAGGTTCCTGTCCCCTTAAAACGCTATTATCATTAAAAAGAATGGATTGGTTAATTCCCTGTGGATTCAACCAGTCTGATTCTTTCATTTTCCCATTTTTGCTAAAAGCATCCAATGCATTTTGATAACAGGTTTTTACAACATCTTCACGGGCTATACCTCGCTTTAACATAAGGGCTGCTGTTTTCGGCACAGCCAACGGGTCACTGACCCCCCAGTCTGCAGAACTATCTACTATTATGTTAGAGCTACCATATTTACGAACAACTTCTACCATGCGTTCATTACCCATTTTGGTTTTAGGATAAATGGTAAAAGCGGCTATAAAACCCTTATCTAAAACGTCTTTTACGGTTTCCTCATTATTATGATCAATTATTACATTACCAGGATCCAGATTATGTTCAATACATACTTCCATGCTCCTGAGAGTTCCGGCTTTCTTATCCCTATGAGGCGTATGAACCTGAACCGTCATATTTAATTCCCTGGCAAGTTCAAGTTGTTCTCTAAAATACTTATCCTCAGCAGGTGTCTGATCATCATAACCGATTTCTCCAATAGCAACAACATTTTCTTTGTGAAGGTACAAAGGCAAAAGCTCCATTACCTGTTCAGCAAGGGCTTCATTATTGGCCTCTTTGGAATTCAATCCTATAGTACAATAGTGTTTAATACCAAACTGACTTGCCCTAAACGGTTCCCAACCTACAAGGCTACTGAAATAATCTTGAAATGATCCAACTTGAGTACGAGGCTGACCTAACCAGAAAGAGGGCTCAATAATTGCAACAATTCCGGATGCTGCCATAGCTTCGTAGTCATCGGTTGTCCTCGAAGTCATATGTATATGAGGGTCAATTATCATCATTTTTTCCTTCATTATTTATTTTTTTAAATTTTCCCAGGTAACCTCATTATTCGCTACCTTCTTCTTCAAATGAGGATACTTGTTCAAGAGTTCATTAGCTTTTGGTTGAGGAGAATTATAACAACATAGTGCAGCGGCCAAATTCTCAATGCTATCTTCACTCTTAAATAAATGATCCATATCTTCTAGCAATATACCTTCCAAAAATCTCGTTACCGGTCTCCAGAACAAGGGATCAATATCCCTTGAAGCCGCCCAACGTTCGTGGGCATAATCTGAAATAATTCTGGTTAAATCACTATTAGCTCTTTTATCTATGTCAACAATCTCTCCCAAATTACGTCCCATAAATGCAGCTTTCAAATACATCTGATTCCATTGTTGATCATTAAAGTATTTGGCAGGATATGGATTGTTTAATGCAATGGCGTCAAAAATAGTCCCAATATTAGTTCGCAATGCCTCAACTCCTACTTGGTTAAAGTCCCCGGCATTTGGTAAAAGTATCAAAAACTTCAAAAAAGTTTCAAGCTCACTGGTATCAGCTACCTGTATAAGATTTGCCACCTTAGATGAAAAATATACCTTATCTGATTTAAGCACTCTGGTGAGGAGATAAATCCGGGCAATTTGGAGAAGGTCTGCATGTTGTGCGATCAAGTATTGGGTCAATTCCTGATTTATTCCGTGGATTATTGGTTTTATTGCAGTATCAATTTTACCGGCTAATAAACTATAGGATAAATACAAATCCTTAGTAGATTTTGATTCAATAATCGTGTCCAATTTATTCTCTATCCACGTATGTGTTTCTTTGGCTAAACTATCCCCAAGAATTTTAGACAATTCTTTACATGTATCCAAATGCTGCATATATTCTATCTACTAAGTAAATAACGAGTTAAACAAAAGAGAAATTTTTGAAACACAAATATATTAAGATAACTGCATACCTCTTCTATTAAAATGCGGATATAGTTTTTGAATACCATAAGGGTTTCCCAGGTTCTTTTTAATTTAGCAAAAATTCAAATTATGTTAGGACTAAAATTACCGACTGATCCCCGATGGGTAAACATAGTGGAAAAAAATATTGATGAAATTCTGACGGATCATGCCTATTGTGAACAAAAAGCTGCAAGTACGGCTATCTCATTGATAATTAACTTTCCGGAATATCCCGAGCTTGTACAGGAAATGATAGCATTATCCAGGGAGGAAATGGGTCATTTTAAAATGGTGCATGACAAGATCCTTAACCGTGGTAAAACACTTGGGAGATATCGTAAGGACGAATATGCCATTCAACTTATGAAGTTTTTTCCGAAAGGAGGAAACCGAACTACCCAACTTGTACATCGCCTTTTATATGCGGCATTAATTGAAGCCAGGAGCTGTGAGCGGTTTCGGCTGCTTTCGGAGCAGCTGCAAGACAAGGAATTAGCTGATTTTTATCATAAACTCATGGTTAGTGAAGCCGGACATTATAGCATGTTTTTAAAATTTGCCAGAAAATATGGCCAAAAGGAGGAAGTAGATAAAAAATGGCAGGATCTTTTACTTTATGAAGCAGAGATTATGAAAAATCTTGGCAAGAAAGAAACTATTCATGGTTAGCCTGAACTAATTACAATTTTTAACACAGATGGGTAACCTAATTATTTTCTTATCCAATATTTATGGGAATAGCTCATTTTACAATTCATAATATAAGGCTTTTATAATCCCGTCAGAAAGACCAATTTTAGGTACATGAATCTTTCTTGCCCCACTCCATTTAGCTGACGATAAAAATATCCACGTGGCATGTATAATTACATCTGCCCTGTCCGGGTTAAGACCTAACTCAGAAACACGATCTTCATAGGTCATACTATTTAAAAAGTTATATTGGGCATTCAGCCAGATATTAGAGAGCGGTTCCCCTTCCCTTCGTCCGGATAATTTATGTAATTCATTAATATTACCTCCTGAACCAATTATCGAAATTTTAGATATGCCCTTCGTGTATTTTTTAATCCATTTTTCAACATCAATCCATATTTCCTCACTAACCATATTATTTAGCAAGCGAACTGTTCCTATTTTAAAAGACCTGGATATTTTTATGCTGCCCGCAGTAAATAAAGTAAATTCTGTACTGCCACCCCCTACATCGATATAAAGATAGGACTGATCATTTTGTAAAAGTTTTTTTAAATCTGTAGATGCAATTATTGAAGCCTCTTCTTTGCCATTAATTAATATAACAGAAATCCCGGTATCCTCTAAAATCCTGGTAATAATTTCTTTTCCATTACGGGCCTCCCTCATTGCCGATGTGGCGCAGGCCTTATACTTCTCTACACCAATAACCTCCATTAAAAGGCTAAAGGATTTTATGGTTTTTAGTATTCTGTTTGTATTGTATTCAGATATTGCACCTTTGGTGAAAGAATCTTCTCCAAGGCGCACTGGAACCCTAAAAAGAACATTTTTTATAAACTTTGTTTCTTTGCCTCTTTCTTCAATAACATTATGCACCAATAACCTAATTGCATTAGACCCGATATCGATTGCGGCTAACTTCCGTATATTCAAATCTTTATATTTTTCTGATTCAATTTATTAAGGTAATAATCATAAATAGCGAATTGAGAGCGTAAATCAGGTAATTCATTCTTCTTATAAATATTGTTCTGTTCACTATCAAAAATTCGGGCTTTTACGTTATCCTTCCAGGAAATTTCAAAAGTATCTATTAATTCCTGTTTAACATCCTCATCATAAATTGGACATCCAACCTCCACCCTATTATCTAAATTACGTGTCATCCAGTCTGCCGATGAAATATAGATTTTAGGGTTGCCTTCATTACCAAAAATAAAGACTCGCGGATGCTCTAAAAATTTATCAACAATACTTACTGCTTCAATATTTTCACTCATTCCATCAACCCCGGGAATAAGACAACACACGCCTCTGATAATTAGCTGGATTTTGACCCCTGCCCTGCTAGCCTCATATAATTTATCTACCATTTCATACGAGGTAAAGCTGTTCATCTTTATTTTTATGTAAGCATCTCTCCCTTGTTTTGCAGATTCTATTTCTTTGTCAATAAACTTCTTAAACAAACTTTTTGTGTAGTGGGGAGAAACAATCAAATGTTTGTATTTGTATATTTTGTAAGTAGTTTCAAAAAAATCAAATACAATCTTGAGTTCTTTTAAAATTGCTTCATTAGCCGTAAAAAGCGTATAATCAGTATATATTTTAGCTGTTGATTCATTAAAGTTGCCTGTACTTATAAATCCATATCGTTTTATTAAACCGCCCTCTTTCCTTTCAATTACGCAAATTTTGCTATGAACCTTTAAGCCTGGGACTCCAAAGATGAGCTTTACACCTTCGGCTTGTAATTCTTCAGCATACTTAATGTTAGCTTGTTCATCAAAACGAGCCCTTAATTCTATCTGCATGGTAACTTTTTTACCATTTTTTACCGCATTTATTAAAGAGGCTGCCACTTGAGAATCCTTTGCAAGACGATATACAGTTATTTTTATACTTCTTACCTTCGGATCCAGCGCAGCTTCCCTTAGGAATTTGATGATATAAGAAAAAGTATGGTATGGTGCATACATTAGGTAGTCCTTTTCAGCTATATGCTCCAATAAGCTTCCTTCCAGACTCAGACCTTTTACGGGAAGAGGTGTAATTTTGTCATACATAAGATCTTGTCTTCCTAAACTTGGGAAGCTCATATAATCTCTTCTATTATGATAGCGTCCTCCCGGTATAACGCTATCTGTATCCTTGATACCCATTTTTCCTTTTAGAAATTCCAAGGTATCCTTACCTATACTTTTATCATATACAAACCGAACCGGGTCACTAATTTTTCTTCCTTGAACGCTTGATGATATTTTTTCTATAAATGTTTTACTTAAATCATTGTCTATGTCCAATTCCGCATCTCTGGTTATTTTTATCATATGTGCAGAAATAGACTTATAGTCAAACATAGGAAATATACGACCCAAACAAAACCTGATCAGGTCATCCAGTATAATGATGAAATTTTTATTTCCTTCAGGTGGCAAAACCACAAAGCGATCTGTGCCTTTTGGAATCTCTATCAGCGCATAACGATTCTTCTCAATACTTTGGTGCTTTTGGTCTTTTTCGGTTTCCTTAAGAACCATTTTTACGGCCAGGTAAGCTTCGGTATCCTTTAAGAGAGGGAATTGGTTAAGATCATTTAAAACTATAGTCATTAACAGGGGGCTAACCTTTTCTATAAAATAATTTTTAAGGAATTCAGCCTGGCTTTCAGATACCTCCTTTTCATTGATAAGAAAAATACCCTGACTTTCTAATTCTTGCTCAATGTCGCCATGAATTTCAAGACTTTTGCTTTGTTGATCAATTACAATTTTAGTGATTTCTGCTAACAAGTCCTTTGCCTTCTCCCCTCCCAGGGCACTCTTCCCTTTTTTACCTGCCAGGACAATTCTTTTAATAGTAGCGTACCTTACTTTAAAAAACTCATCCAAATTATTGGAGAAAATTCCTAAAAATCGAAGTCGTTCTATTAATGGAACGTTTTTATCCGCACTCTCCTGTAATACACGATCATTAAACATCAACCAGCTAATTTCCCGGTTGATATATTGATTTTTAGTCTTAATCATTATCTAAGTTGTTTTGGAATAAGGATATGTTCTGTAATACCATTTTTAATCTCTTTCCAACTAGTGACATCAAAGCTGATTTGTACCAAGGCCGAAGTAGGTACGTTATCGATAGCCTCGTTACCCAAATGATTTACAACGTTGGTAAGTGCATAATTATGGCCAAAAATCAGTACTTTATTATGATTATCATCCAGTTGTTTTATAAAGGACATTACAGCTTCTCCCGAAAAATCATACAATTGATCAGTAATCGTTAATTTTTCCAAATTATAATTAAAAGTCCTCAGGAATATCATACAGGTATGAAGAGCCCTGTTTGCCGGACTAGAATAAGCTGAATCTATATTCTGAGATAGCTTCTTAAATTCAGCGCTTACAAGATGTGCATCATTTATTCCCCTCTTCTGTAAGGGTCTGTCCTGATCGCTTACTCGGTATTCCCAGGATGATTTCCCATGCCTTACCAGAATAACTGTTTTCATAATTAAAATAGTTTTATGGAGCCAGGCGCTCTATTTTCCAATCAAAATCTTCTTGAAGAGCGTATCGGATTCTATCGTGTAACCTATTATCCCTGCCCTGCCAAAATTCTATAGATACCGGCCTGACAAGATAACCACCCCAATAATCCGGACGTTCAATTTCCTTGCCTTTATATTTTTCTTCTAATTTCTTCAATTCAATTTCCAAAACTTCCCTCGACTCAATTACACTACTTTGATCAGATACAATGGCTCCTAATTTACTCCCTTCAGGTCTAGACTCAAAATAACCATCGGAAAGATTTTTGGCTATTTTCTCAGCTTTGCCTTTAATAATAATCTGGCGTTCCATATTGGGCCAAAAAAATGACAGACAAACTCTTGGATCTGCCTGAATGGCTTTTCCTTTTTCACTTTCGTAATTAGAATAAAAAATAAACCCCTCAAACGTATACTTTTTGAGAAGGACTACCCTGCTTTTTGGAAACCCATCCAAGCCAAGGGTCGAAATTGTCATTGCATTCACCTCATCTATTCCTTCTGTAGCCTCAACTTCGTAAAACCATTTCTGAAACAATTCCATAGGATTGTCTGATATGGCCCCTTCAGTAAGGGCACTTTTATTATATGATTTCCGATGATTCCCTAAATCTCTATGCATTTCCTAGAAGACAAACATTAACGCTACAAAGTTGGGGAAAAGATGTATAAAAGTGAAGTGTTATTGAATTTTTATAACACAGACAGAAAGCTTTGAACAATCTTCTATAACCAGAATTGGAAGGGCAATGTCATTTTCTAAAAACTACTACATTCAAATTTCAAATGTCTTACCGTCGTCTGCCAGATCAACACTATTAAAAACCCTGATAGCTTCTTCTTTGAATGGCTGTATGGACTTATACCTGGTAGAAAAATGTCCCAGGATTAGTCTAAATACTTTGGCTTCTTTTGCTATTGTTGCGGCCTCTGTTGCTGTAGAATGCTTTGTTTTTTTTGCTAAATGTGCTTCGGATTCTAAAAAAGTGGCTTCGTGATACAGTAGATCAACTTCCTTTATAAGCGGTATCACATCCCTATTAAACCCGGTATCACTGCAATAAGCATAGTGTTTTGGCGGAGGCGGATCCAGACTTAGTTCTGAATTTGCAATTACCGAACCATCATCCAGTTTTATATCCTTACCCTGTTTTATACTCCTGAAATACGCTTTGTCAATTTTATGCTTTGATGTTGCAAGTACATTTAATTTGCGCTCACCGGGTAATTCACTAAATAAGAAGCCATTGGTGTAAATCCTATGATCCATAGGAATTGTCTTAACCTTCACTTTTGTATCTTCAAAAATAACTTCAGATTTATTGGAAGATAATTCATGAAAAATAAGTTTATAATTCGTCCAGGAATTGCCAAGTTTAAGTAGCAAGGTAATAGCCTCTTGAATGCCTTTGGGACCATATATATTCAAATCTTTTTCTCTCCCCAGCAATCTAAAAGTGGAAACCAGTCCGGGTAACCCGAAAAAGTGATCCCCATGTAGATGTGAAATAAAAATATGTTCAATCCTTGAAAATTTTATTTTATTCTTTCTCAATTGTACCTGTGTTCCTTCACCACAATCTATTAAAAATAGGTGATTTTCTATTTCTAATACCTGAGATGTAGGGTTAGTCAATGTTCTAGGGGTAGCAGCGTAGCAGCCGAGGATGTGCAGCTTCATTGTTGTTTCCAGGTTTCCAATTTATAGAGGCTGACCTGCTTTGGTGTAAAATTGCTCTTTAAAGTAAAGGAGTATGGGCTTTCACCATACTTATTAAGATATTCAAGCCTGTCCTTTCCTTCCTGAGGCGTTGGATACTCACCTTCTGGCACATACCAGCAAGCCATATGCAGTTCTTTCATATTTGAAAACCATTCTTTTCTCCTTTTAAATATATTCTTGTGTTCAGAATTATAGGTGAAGTCGAAAAGTGCTTTAATTGATTTCCATACAGACATATTTACAACAATAAAATCATCATGGAACACCTCAACGGCCGAATCACTGGTATCGTCCTCAATTAATCGCCAAACAAAGCCATCACTTGATTCCGCTAATTGGTTAATTCGATCCAGGTTATCAACAAAATCCTTCATAACCGGGCTATCCAAAGGTTCCAGCATACGGGCAATATTAATTTGGGCAAGGTTATAATTCATTAATTACAAGTCAAGATCACGTTCAATTTCTTCCATTTCAATAATGTCATTGGCCTCCTGTACCGTTGGCACCAGACATATCTCATCGGGTACCTGATCATATTCTACTTTATTGGTGACCAATACAAATGATTTATTGGCCGCCCGGTGTGTGTTAGATATTTGGAGAAACTCCAAAATATCATTTGAAGTAATCTCAGAGAACGAAAATAGGTTAATAATTAAATGATCGTTTTTAATATTCTTGTAAGATTTGTTCAGATTCTCTATAAATTTTTTCAAGGCAATGTTTTCCTGGTAAACTATAGTAGTATTACCCCTTTTATCAAAAATCATAATTCACTATTTAATTTTCGATGCTAATAAATATATTACGGCCATTCGTATAGCAACTCCGTTTTCAACCTGATTAAGAATTATGGATTGTTTGGAATCCGCTACATCGCTGGTTATTTCAACACCTCGGTTAATTGGTCCAGGGTGCATAATTACAATTTCCTTGTCCAGACCATCCAGAATTGCTTTATTAACTCCATATTGTTGTGTATATTCCCTGGTTGTTGGAAAATAACTTATATCTAAACGTTCATTCTGTATCCGCAACATATTGGCCACATCGCACCAATTTAATGCTTTTATAAGATTGGTCTCTATCTCTATTCCTAATGATTCTATATATTTTGGCAACAAGGTACGAGGACCGCACACCTTTACATTTGCGCCTTGTAATTTCAATGCAAAAATGTTGGACAAGGCTACTCTGGAATGAAGAATATCCCCAACAATAACTACATTTTTTCCTGAGACATCACCCAATTTTTCTCGTATAGAATAAGAATCCAATAGAGCCTGGGTGGGATGTTCATGTGCACCATCACCTGCATTTACAATAGCTGCATCTACATGTTGTGAAAGAAAAATGCCTGCTCCGGGACTGGGATGTCTCATTACCACCATATCTACTTTCATAGAAAGGATATTGTTGACCGTATCAATTAGTGTTTCTCCTTTCTTAACCGATGATTGAGCTGCGGAAAAATTAATCACATCAGCAGATAACCGTTTTTCGGCCAGCTCAAAAGACAGCTTGGTTCTGGTACTGCTTTCGAAGAAAATATTTGCTATGGTGATATCACGTAGTGACGGGACTTTTTTAATTGATCGGTTAATAACCTCTTTGAAGTGATCAGCAGTCTCAAAAATAAGTTGGATATCTTTTTCCTTGAGATATTTTATGCCCAATAAGTGTTTAACACTCAATTCGCTCATCAGTTCTCTATTTACTTACCAAATAAATAATATCTTTTCCATCATTTTCCTTCCACATAACCTTTACTTTCTCTTCATTTATTGCATCTACCTGTCTTCCACGATAGTTAGGCTGAATTGGTAAATGTCGGCTAAATCGCCGATCAATAAGGGTTAATAATTCAATCTCCCTGGGTCTTCCAAAAGATTGGATCGCTGTTAAGGCCGCACGAATGCTCCTGCCTGTATAGAGGACATCATCTATAAGTACAACTTTTTTGCCTTCTACCAGAAAATCCATTTTAGTACTGCTGGCCTCGAGGGTTTTCTCTCCTCTTCTAAAATCATCCCTATAAAAAGTTATATCGAGAAGTCCCAGGTTAATTTGACTAACCCCGTAATCTTCTTTGAGAATTTTTGAAAGTCTTTGCGCCAGAAAAATTCCACGTGGTTGTATTCCAATTAACGCAGTTTCAGTAAAATCTAAATGATGTTCTAATAGTTGACAAGCCAGGCGATGTAGTATAATGTTAATCTCTTTAGAAGAAAGCAATACTTTTTGACTCATGGGCTAGATAACCTACTCTTTTCAACTACAAAAGTAGGGATTTCTACTTAATTTAAATGATTGATCCAAAAATGTATGGGTCTTACTCTATCAATTTAAGAGAAATAAAAAAGTCCTGATGCACATATCAGGACTTTTATATTTACTTCTAGTGAAGAAGACTTCTTAAAAACCTACTTTTTCTTATTGGCTTCCATCTTGTCTTTCAACGCTTGTAATTGCTCATTGGCATCACCCAAAGTTGGTTTAGCTTCTTCAGCCGAGGCAGCTGCTTTCTTTTTAGCCGCTTTTACATTACGCTGTTCTTCTTCTCTGAAAATAGCAGTGTGACTTGCTACAACACGTTTGAATTCTTTATTGAATTCAATAATCTTGAATTCAGCCTCTTCGCCTTTATTCAACTTTTTACCATCCTCTTTTTCCATATGACGCTGAGGTATGAACGCGGTAATGTCTTCATTAAAGTCTATAACAGCTCCTTTATCTACTATTTCAGAAATGGCAGCTTTGTGAATCGTTCCAAGGGCAAATTCTTTTTCATATTTATCCCATGGATTTTCAGTAGTTTGTTTATGGCCTAAACTTAATTTACGACCTTCTACATCAAGCTCCAGGACTTCAACTTCTAAAGTATCACCAACTGTTACAAATTCTGAAGGGTGTTTAATTTTCTTGGTCCAGGAAAGATCTGAGATATAAATCAATCCATCTATTCCTTCTTCAAGTTCAACAAAAACACCAAAATTGGTAAAGTTTCGAACAATACCTTTGTGACGTGAGCCAACAGGATACTTAGAAGTGATATCTGTCCAAGGATCTGGTGTTAATTGCTTAATCCCTAATGACATTTTACGATCTTCTCTGTCGAGTGTTAAAACAACAGCTTCGAGTTCATCACCAACCTTCACAAAATCCTGTGCAGATCTCAAATGCGTTGACCAGGACATTTCGGATACATGAATCAATCCTTCTACTCCTTCAGCGACTTCTAAAAAGGCACCATAATCGGCAATTACAACTACTTTACCTTTTACTTTGTCTCCAATTTTTATTTCATCTCCTAGAGCATCCCAAGGATGCTTTTCCAATTGTTTAAGACCTAGTTGAATTCTGGATTTATTATCGTCAAAATCAAGGATAACAACATTGAGTTTTTGATCTAATTCCACAATTTCGTTAGGATGATTTATTCTACTCCAGGAAAGATCCGTAATATGAACCAGACCATCAACTCCACCAAGGTCAATAAAGACACCGTAGGAGGTAATGTTCTTAACTATACCTTCTAGTACCTGGCCTTTTTCAAGCTGACTGATAATCTCTTTCTTCTGTTCTTCAATATCTGCTTCTATCAAAGCTTTGTGTGAAACCACTACATTCTTGAATTCGTGGTTAATTTTAACAACTTTGAACTCCATAGTCTTGCCTACATACTGATCGTAATCCCGAATAGGCTTAACATCAATCTGTGAACCCGGTAAGAATGCTTCAATTCCAAAAACATCCACAATCATTCCTCCCTTTGTTCTGCATTTTACAAAACCTGTTACTACTTCTTCCTTATCATGTGCCGCATTAACTCTATCCCAGGCCATAATAGTTCTGGCCTTTCTATGAGATAATACCAACTGTCCGCTTTTATCTTCACGGATATCAATAAGAACCTCAACTGTATCACCAATCTTCAAATCCGGGTTGTATCGGAACTCATTGAGCGAGATAACCCCTTCAGATTTAGCATTAATGTCAATAATTGCTTCGCGATCTGTTAAATGTGTGACCACACCTTTTACAACCTCCTCATCGGCTGTATCAACAAAATTTTCTGCAACTAATTTTTCAAATTCTTCAAGTTTGGAATCTTCTACACGCTCTATACCTTCTTCGTATTTCTCCCAATTGAAATTCTCCAAAAACTCTTTAGGATCCTGTTTTGGAGTTTCTGTTTTCTGTTCTTCCTTTACTTCAGTAGTTTCTACTACCTCTGTTGTTGCTTTTTCTTCAGCCATGTGCTGATTAAATTTGTATTCCGCAGTACTTTCAGGACTTAAGTAATTCCTACAGAAGTTGTTATTTGATTTTTTTTTGTTCTTCCTTTTTCTCCTGATTATTTACAAAAAAGGAGTGCAAAAATACAATTAAATTGTTGTTTTACAAAGTTGTGAAGGGGAAGGTTTAAAATAAGGGTCTGGATTTACATGTTTCTTAGTAAAATCATTAGGTATTTTGTAACTTCGTGACCATAAAATACTAACAATAAAAATATACAATATGAATATCAAAGAGAAGTATCAGGCAGTCCTTAGTTTAGGTGAGCAACTTGGAATAAAAGATGGTGATGTAGGGGAATCAGAAGGGGTTTTAAAGGTTAAAGGCGAAGCTCACACCCAATATGAAAAAGACCTGATTTGGGATAAAATAAAAGAAATTGGAGGTGAACATCCAACCGATATTAAGGCAAATATTACCGTTGCTGATAGTTCTGTTTATCATCGCCACGTTGTTAAAAGCGGAGAGTCTCTTAGTAAAATAGCTAAGCACTACTATGGTGATCCAATGAAATACAAACAGATTTTTAAAGCAAATACAAATATTCTAAGTAACCCGGATATAATCCATCCAGATCAAGTTCTGATTATCCCTAATGCTTAGTTAACTGATTTATCTAAGAAAAGAACGCTTTTTAAGCGTTCTTTTTGTTTTTATCAATGACTTGCAGCGCGTAATAATGAATTCTTTCAAACTGTTCTTTTAAGCCCATGTCACTATTATCAAACAATATAGCATCCTGAGCTTTCACCAGAGGTGAAGATGCTCTGTTAGAATCAATATAATCACGTTCACGAACATTTTTTAGAACATCTTCAAATTCAACATTTTCTCCTCGTACAATCAATTCCTTGTAGCGTCTTGATGCCCTAATATCAGGAGAAGCAGTCATAAATATTTTAAGCTCTGCATTAGGAAAAACAATAGTTCCAATATCCCGGCCATCCATCACTATCCCTTTTGAATTTCCCATTTCTCGTTGCATGCGGACTAATTTCTTTCGGACTTCGGGGATTACAGAAATTTTGCTTACCTCTTTGGAAACTCGCATGCTTCTAATTTCTTGCTCCACATTTTTCCCATTGAGAAACATTTCCGAGAATCCTAATTCCTCATTGAACTGAAATTTGAGTTTTGCATTAGGAAGTAGACTAATTAACTTCTTAAAATCAATTTCATGATCAACAATACAATTGTTCTCTAAAGCAAATAAGGTAATTGCACGGTACATCGCACCGGTATCAACATATGCGTAATTCAATGCTTTAGCCAATTCTTTGGCAATGGTACTTTTTCCAGTCGAAGAATATCCATCAATTGCAATAGTAATCTTTCCCATATATTAAAAGTAGAGAGAAATGATCTAAAGCGAAACTAAAAAAGTCCTTTTTACTTAATACTAAGAATACAAATGCACATTTAGTTTCGAAATATCATTTATAATTTCTTCGCGTTTTTTACTTTTTGGTTAGTGATCGCTATATCTATTACATCACTCATATCGGTAACATAATGAAACGTCAGCCCTTTTAAGTATTCCTCTTTAATATCCAGGATATCTTTTCTGTTTTCCTCAGATAGTATTATCTCCTTTATCCTGGCCCTTTTAGCCGCAAGTATTTTTTCTTTAATACCACCTACAGGTAAAACTTTGCCTCTTAAAGTGATCTCACCTGTCATAGCCAGACTTTTTTTGACCTTTTTCTGAGCAAATAGAGAAACCAGCGAAGTAAGCATTGTAATGCCCGCACTTGGACCATCCTTGGGTGTTGCTCCCTCAGGAACGTGAATATGAACATTATATTTATCAAAAACTAAAGGATTTATACCAAAACTTTCTGCATTGGATTTTATATACTCCATTGCTATGGTGGCAGATTCCTTCATTACTTTACCCAAATTACCAGTTATATTGAGGGCTCCTTTTCCTTTTGACAGGATAGATTCTATAAAAAGAATATCTCCACCTACACTGGTCCAGGCTAATCCGGTAACTACTCCGGC
>Ga0316198_10001300_pt1 | contig 14589 bp, 14 predicted proteins | sample OudBieAanoxic_MG_FD_204935 | JGI IMG/M metagenome (GOLD analysis project Ga0316198, IMG submission 204935) | Coastal sediment microbial communities from Oude Bieten Haven, Netherlands - site A anoxic | ecosystem: Environmental > Aquatic > Marine > Coastal > Sediment | place: Netherlands...
AGCGACATGTCTACGAGGCTGGCGGCAAGCGATTCTTGAACAAGAACGTCTTTTTCTCGACGCGCGTTCGCTCCGTGCACGAGAAGTTCCCGGACGCGGCCTTCGTCTACTTGGTGCGCAACCCGTACGAATGTCTGCCTTCGTTCCTCAATATGTTCTACCGAGCGTGGACGGCGCATTCGCCGAACATCCAACCGGACGGAGAAGAGATTCAGGCGCTCAAGCGACTCGGTTACGACTACTATCGCTATGCGCTCGAGTGTCGGAAAGACATCCCGGAAGACCAGTTCATCACGATCCGGTACGAGGACCTCGTCGAGAATCCCAAGCGGACGATTCTCGGACTGTACGGGCGGCTCGGGATGCCGGTGAGCGAAGCGTTCGAGGCCAAGCTGGACGCGGCGCAGGCCGCGCAGCGTGAATACGAGAGCCCCCGCACGGTCGACCTCGAGTTCTTCGGGGTGAGCCGTGAGGAAGTCTCGACCGAGCTTCGCGAAGTGTTCGAGGCATTCGGGTATGACAGCCCCGAGGAGGCTCAATACCTCGAGGCTGCCGAGTAACGCGGGCGCGCAAGTATCGTACATTGGCCTCTGAGGAGGCTCGATGAGCGAAGGCGAACAGTTCGATTTCAGCGGTGCCAGTGGACAGACGCTGGTGGGACGGATCCATAGACCGGCGGTGGAGCCGCTGGCGTGGGCGGTATTCGCGCACTGCTTCTCGTGCTCGAAGGAAAGTCGAGCGGCGCGCTACGTGAGCACCTCGCTCGCCGAGCAAGGGATCGCGACACTCCGCTTCGATTTCACGGGACTTGGCGAAAGCCAGGGAACGTTCGACGACGCGTTCGGACGCGATGTCGAGGACATCGTGGCAGCGGCGGACGCGCTTCGCGTCCACCATCGCGCTCCATCGCTGCTGGTCGGGCACAGCCGGGGCGGCACCGCGGCACTCGCAGCAGCGAAGCGGGTGCCCGAAGCCGTCGGGGTCGCGACGATCGGCGCTCCGTTCCATCCGTCGGGGCTCGCAGGCGCTCTCGACACCGCCGCCATCGGGTCGCTGAAGAAGGCGATACTGGTGTTTCACTCGCCTCAGGACGAGGTGGTCAGCATCGATGACGCGCGCGAGATCTTCGTCGCCGCCCGGCACCCGAAGAGCTTTGTATCTCTCGACGGGGCCAACCATCTTCTAGGGCGCCGAAGCGATGCACGCTACGTCGCCAGCGTACTGGCAAGTTGGGCGAGCCGGTATCTTCCCGAGCGGCCGCAAGCCGAACCCGCGGAGGACTCTCCCGAGGGCGAAGTCATCGTCGAGGGCAAGACCACCAGCCTCCTTCAGAAGATTCGCGCGCGGGACCTGACGTTCGCGGCCGACGAGCCTCTCGACAAGGGTGGCACGAATGCCGCCCCGAATCCCTACGACCTGCTCCTCGCAAGCCTCGGCGCCTGTACCTCGATGACTCTCAAGATGTACGCCGGACGCAAGGAGTGGCCGCTCGACGCAGTCCGGGTCACGCTTCGCCACGATCGGGTCCACGCGAAGGACTGCGAGGACTGCGACAAGGACACGGGGATGATCGACGTCATCGAGAAGAAGCTCGAACTGGAAGGTGAGTTGAGCGAGGAGCAGCGTGAAAGGCTCCTTCAGATCTCCGCGCGCTGCCCGGTGCACCGTACCTTGTTGAACGAGATCAAGATTCGCTCGGAGCTCGTGTGACGACACTTGGTTCCGTCGACAATTTGTCGCTCTCCCTCGGCGGCCGCACGCTCTTCGAAGACCTGTCGCTGCGGATTGCCGAAGGCGACCACATCGGCCTCGTCGGGCCCAACGGCTCGGGGAAGTCGAGCCTGCTCCGAGTGTTGGCGGGGACGGTCGACGCGGATTCCGGATCGGTGCGCTTGGTGCCGCGGGCTCGAGTTGGGTTTCTCCCGCAGGAGATCGAGTCGTTCCCGGATCAGGCGGTATTCACGTTCGTGTACGACAGCGTTCCCGACCGTCCGAAAATTCGGGCGGCGCTTGAGCGTGCCGAGGCGCAACTCGCGGAACTGCAAGAGTGCGAAGTGCCCGATGAGGCCGCGCTGACCGAGGCCGCGAGCGAGGTGGCCGAGCTCCATGAGCGGAGCCTCATGCTCGACGCAGAGTTTTCAGAGCACCAGGCCAAGCGAATCATTCATGGCCTTGGGTTCACCCAGCAAGACCACGCGCGCCCGCTCTCGGAGCTGAGCGGCGGGTGGAAGATGCGAGCGGTCCTGGCATCGCTTTTGTTTCAGAAGCCCGCGGTATTGCTCCTCGACGAACCGACGAACCACTTGGACATGCCTTCGGTCGCATGGTTCTCGAACTTTCTGAAGAGCTACGACCAGGCACTGTTTCTCGTATCGCACGATCGGGAGTTCCTGAACGAGCAGGTCAATCGCGTGGTGAGCTTTGAGCCCGAAGGGGTTCGGACTTTTCGCGGGAACTACGACCAGTACCTTCAGCAACGAGCCGAGGAGCGGGAGGTGCTCCAGAACCGTGCCAAGAACCTCGAGCGCGAGAAGGAGCACCTCGAACAGTTCGTGCGGCGCTTCCGGGCCAAGGCAAGCAAGGCCGCGCAAGTGCAGAGCCGCGTCCGCAAGCTGGAAAAGATGGATACCATCGAGCTTCACCAATCCCGGCGCGAAGCTCGCTTTTCATTCCCGACGACGGAGCGTGGCGCGAGGATCCCGCTTCGCGTCGACGAGTTGAGCAAGTCGTACGGGGAGCACTTGGTCCTCGACAAGGTGTCCCTCTCGGTCGAGCGCGGCGAGCGGGTCGCCATCGTGGGGCCGAATGGCGCGGGAAAGACTACACTTCTCAAGATCCTCGCCGCGGAGATCGAGCCTACGGGGGGCCGCGTTCACCTTCCTGGGCAATCGAATACTCGGTACTTCGCCCAGCATCATGCCGAAGCGTTGAACCTTCAGCACACAGTGCTGCAAGAGGTTGCGTACTCGAGCGACGGCACGAGCAACGAGCGCGTTCGACGCGTGCTGGGCGCCCTACTCTTCGACGAGTTGGGCGTGGATAAACGGGTTTCGGTGTTGTCCGGTGGGGAGCGTGCTCGCGTTGCGCTCGCGAAGATCCTGGTTCGACCCGGCAACGTGCTTCTAATGGACGAACCGACCAACCATCTCGACCTCGAGACCAGCGAGGCGCTGACCGACGCCCTTGCGACGTTCGACGGGACGCTTCTCTTCGTGAGCCACAACCGCGCATTCATCCGGCGTCTCGCGACGAAGCTCTGGGTGGTTCACGACGGGGGCGTCGAAAGCTATGCCGGCACACTCGACGACTATCTTTGGTCTTGTCAGGAGCGCGACGTGGCGCCTGCAACCGATGCTGGAGTTCGCCCGGTACCGCAAAAGAAGAGCCGCCAGGCGCGCAAAGAGGAGCGTCGAAGGGAGGCCGAGCTCAGGGCCCAGAAGAACCAGGGCGTCAAACCTCTCGAGAAGCGCGTCGCGAAGCTGGAACAAACCATCGCGACGCTCGAGACAAAGATCGCGAGCCAGAACGAAGAGCTGAGCAGTCCCGAGGCCTACGACGATGCGGAGCGGCGAGACACACTGCTCCGCGAGATCGCCGAGGCGCACGCCAAGCTCGACCGCACGATGGACAAGTGGACCGAGCAGCAGAGCGAACTCGAAAAGCTCCGGGCTAAGGCCGCAGACTGAGCGGAGGGAAACTGGGCGTTTGGGTTTCCAAGCGCCTGGGATGATTCGTGTTTTGGAGGGGCTGCGTGTCCCCTAGTAGGTGGCGGTGGTGATTGGGGCTAGGTCTTCTAGCGTGTGGACGCGGATGCCGCCGTGGCTGATCGAGTAGATGTACTCGTCGATGAAGACGCCGCGGGTGATCTGGGGCTGGTAGCCGCAGTAGTTGTAGAAGTCCTCGACCGGGTACGGGACGCCGCAATCGTCGAGGACGAGGGCCGAGTGATCGACTGCACCTCGGCGCACGAAGCCATCGTCCGCGCTGATGTCCCAGAGTTCGAGCGTGCTCGAGAAGTCCCCCTCGTAGGACACGAACGGGAACGCGAGCATGCCGGCGTCGGCAGTCTCACCCGCGTAGAAGTTGAAGGCCTTGTGGTTGTGGTTAGCCTCCGAGTAGCCCTCGCCGACGGGCGCCTTGTGCGCCAGGACGGGATTGGTGGGGTCGGACACGTCGAAGATCTGGAGCGCCGTGCCTCGATCGATCTGAGTCTGCTCGTCGATGTCACGACCGATCGTGAGAAGATGATTCTCCCCAAGCGGGTGCATGTAGTCGCTGAAGCCAGGAATCTTGAGCTCGCCCAGCACAGCCGGATTCTCCGGGTCACTGAGGTCGATCGCGAAGAGCGGATCGACCTGGCGGAAGGTCACGATGTACGCGAGGTCACCGAGGAAGCGAGCCGAGAAGATGCGCTCGCTCTCGGCCAGCCCTGGGGTCTGACCCAGGACCGCGAGCTCGCCGTCTTCGAGACGCATGGTGCTGACGAGATTGTCGGTCGTCGGAGGGACCCACTCGTCCGTCACGATGCCGATGTCGGACGAAGGTTCGGCCCACGTGGTCCGGGTCGTCGCAACGCGGACGATGCCCGCGCGCTCGTCGATTGAGAACTGGTCGTTGACGACGCCCGGAACGAAGCCGGATCCCTGGTAGGGAGTGCGATTGCCCTCGGCCGAGACTGCGAACCGGTGAAGCGCGGTTCGGTCTGTATTCGTCCCACGCTCGTACCAGGCCCAGTCCGGCTGAGCGAGGATCAGCGTATCGGCGTTCGCGTAGACGTGGGCGGCCTGACCGAGGATCGAGGTCATCGAGGTGTTGCTGTCGTCACCGATGTCGATGCCGACGATTTGGGAAAGGCCGTAGTTCGTGAGCCCAGGTCCCGGAGAATAGAAATCCGCGCACTCGTACGGCTTGGCCTGGACCTCTCCGTCGACGCGCTCACCCCAAACGGGAAGCCACTGCTCGAGAGCCGTCTGGCGAATCGCACTCTTCGCTTGGTCGGCCCAAGCGCGCGCGCGAGCGATCTCATCGGCGCGCGTCTCCGGATAATCCCCTTCGTACAGCGCCTGGTAGAGCTCCGGAATGGTGCCCGGACGCTGCATCTGGGTCTGGATGATGGCGCGCACGACCTGGTCATGGCGGCGCGAGGAGGTGTACCAGCCATCGACGTAGAGCTCGCGGACCACTTGATTGGTCTCTCCGCTGAGGTCGATGACGGTGATCTTCACGTACGAACGGCCGCAATAGTAGTAGCCGTCGACGTCCGCCAGACCGGGCTCGGGGCCATACCCATAGCCTTGGCAGAGATCGCCGTCGTCGAGACCCTCGACGCCGTACACACTCGAGAACACGACGGCGCGCTCGCCCTCGACGAACATCTCGATCGCACCGCCTTCGATCTCGACGTTGCTGACCATGGAGGTTTCCTCGGCGGGCCAGGAGTCGAACTCGTAGAAGCCATTGCCGCGAATCACGTAGAGCTTGCGACCCTCGTCGCCGACTTTGACGATGTCCGCCTCATCGACTTCCGCAACCTGGCGATTGGTGTCGGAGAAGCCAGACGGGGATTCTCCATCGCCGTTCGCTGCATCTCCGGCAGCCTGGGGCGGGATTGCCGCTCCGCCGGTGCCACCGGAGCCAGCGTCTTCCGCGCCGCCAAAGGCAACCGGCACGCCCCAGCGCCCGTAGTAGTCTTGTTCGATGAACGACTTGAGCTCCAGGTCGACCCTGGCCACCTCGTCTTCCTGGATCGCCTCGAGCACCTCCTCGCAGGTGCTGGCCTGGCGCAGGGCCGCCTCATACTCGCTCACGCTCGCGGAGCTGGTGCACCCCACCCAAGCCGTGAACCCGATCATTACCAACACACCGAAAAAGCTACGCATCCTCTGCCTCCTGGACGTCTCTAATGACTAGCAAGTCGCGTGCCCAAGAAAAACCGAATGATTCCGTAGCGGCTCCTGAGTCAGGGTGTGCCACTTCGATCATAGTTGCGGGCGGAAGCCGCCACCGGGGTGAAGCTGCAAGTCGCGTGCACCCGGGGCGGCGGAGCTTGTGAATTGCCCCGATGCACGGAGTCGGCCCGATGTTCTACTCACAGTACGCGTAGACGATCGTGGCCGACTTCTCGATGATCGGGTACGTCGTCCCCGGTTCCTCGTCGACGAAGCAAGTCGTCGTCCCCGGGACACCGGCGACACTTGCCGTGATCGGCCCGTCACCCGTGTTGATCGACGTGTAGATCAGCTCACCGAAGCCATCGAAGTCCACGATGACCCCGGCCTGCTCAACCGGATCATCGGCAGCATTGAATGTGAACGGATCGTCGCTAGGAGCACTGATCGTGGCGGTCTCACCTCCTACCGCGCCCTCATCGAAGGTGACGTCCACTATGCCGTCCGCTGCGCTGATCGTGCGCCCAAGCGCTTGTGCGAGCCCGGAGATCTCACTATCCGGGATGACGCCAAAATCGGCCCCGAACTGCGTCTCATCGGGGACGTCCCAGTAGTCGACGACGCCCCAGTTCCCGGCTGCTTCCGTCGCAAAGAACTGTGCGCCGTTCGGCACGTTCTCCAGCGTGAACCGACCGGCCTGGTCCGTCGTCGTGGAGAGCTGAGTCCCGACGACCGACACCTTAGCGTCAGCAACCGTGTTCTCGGCGAGGTCTCGGGTGTACACGACGCCCGAAACCGTCGATGTGGCGGTACCGCCAGTCCCCGCAGTGCCACCCGTGCCCGCAGTGCCACCCGTGCCCGCAATGCCACCCGCGCCACCGCCGTCACTTCCGCCGCACGCGGCGAGACTCAAGCCGAACACCGCAATCGCAAATACCCGTAAATAGCTTGGCATCACAACCTCCCCAGGCTTTGAACTTGGAACTACGCGCTCGGTTCCGCAGCAGAAATCATGCAGTGACCGTGCCAACTACGATTTCCTCCAAACGCAACGACCACGGCTCACTTGAGGCGCAAAAACAGCGCAGCACGGGACTGACCTGCAACGCTTGCGCCGGCATGGTGCCAACTCACTGGAACGTGACGATGAGCAACTTGATCTCGACCTCGTCCTCGAGGCTGATCTTGGCCGCGATGCTGTCCGTGCCGATACCAAAGTCGTTGCGATCGACGCTGAGCTTGCCCTTGTACGTCGTCGTGTCGATGCCAGCGCCGTTCTTGCCCTTCGCGACCTTGAACGGGATCGTCACGACCTTCGTCGTGCCGTGCATCGAGAGGTTGCCTTTTACGTCGAGTTGCTTGCCCTTGGCCTTCACGCTCGTCGACGCAAACGTGATCTTCGGATGCTTTGCGGCGTCGAAGAAGTCGGGGCTCTTGAGGTGCGTGTCGCGCTTGGTGTTCTGCGTGTTAATCGATGCGACATCGATACTCGCTCGAACTTTCACGCTGTCCGGCTTGGCGGGGTCTCCCTCGATCTGTACCTCATAGGCATCGAACGCTCCGTCGACATCGAAGATCACCGTCGCGGCGGTGAAGCCGACCTTGCTGTGAACGGTGTCGAGCTTGAGCGACGAAAAGGACGCCCATGCCGTCGAAGTGAGCAGAAGCACACCGAAGGCAGGCGCGAGGACGTTCCGAAGATGCCTTTGCAGGCTTGGTTTCCTGTGGGTCATGGTGTTCGGTACGCTCTGCGCGCCGCGATGTTTCGGTGAACAGTGCATAGGTCAGCCGTAACAACGAGTGCTGTTCGCCCGTAGACCAGAGCGGAGCCACACATCTTTAGCCGAAAGACACGTCGCCGGGTCCGGATCTTCCACCGTCCGAGCGGCACCTTGCTCGCGGAAGGTCCCATCGGCTGGGATATCACTCCGTTCGAGGGCAACTTCTACATTCGGCGAAAGTTTCTCCGAACCGAGGGGTTCAAGGTGAACTTCCTACCGGGGATCTGCTTCTATAAGTTCTTCTACGTCTGGCTCGACCTTCGACTGTCGGGCGGTGAGAGAGTCCGGAACCTCGCTTGGATGTACTGGCTCGCGAACCCCTTGTTCCCGTTCATCTGGTACCGAATCGGGATCCCGCGGCATCACCCAGAGCTCGAAGTCGAGTACTCGACTCTCGGAACGGCAAGCCGAGGCTAGCCAAACGGTGCATCGATGCCGAGAAGCGCTAGCGTTCTTGCGGCGGTGGCGGCCAGAGCACGCGGTCGACGTGCTCGGTGACGTCGCTCGGGTCTTGATGAATGATGACCTCCGCATCAGGCAGCAACGTCGAGATCTCCCGTTCGATGCGATCCGCAATGGCGTGGGCATGCTCGAGGGCGAGGCCGCCGTCGAGCTCGAGGTGAAGCTGAACGAACTGCACCTGGCCCGATTGCCGGGTTCGAAGATCGTGGATCCCTCGAACTTCGGGTTCGCGCCGCACGATCGTCAGAATCTGCTCTTGGGTCTCCGCGCCGAGCTCCCGATCCAGCAACTGCTGAACCGCTTCGTATCCGATTCGTGCGGCACTGTAGAAGATGTAGACGGCCACCAACATCGCCATGGCCGAATCGGCCCATACCCAGCCGTATTTGGAAAGGAGCAATGCGACTATTACGGTCAGGTTGGTGAGTAAGTCAGTCGCGTAGTGCAACGCATCTGCGCGAATCGCCGAGGACTGCGTTTGCTGGATGGCTCGCCGCTGGATGAGCAGCAATAGCGCCGTCAGCACGATCGAGACGACCATCACGGCAACCCCGATCCCCACCTCCTCGACGGCTCGAGGAAAGCGAAGACGCTCGACTGCGTGAAGAATCAGGAACACCGCGGAACCGCTGATGAAGGCCGCCTGCGCGAGTCCGGCAAGGGGCTCGGCCTTGCCGTGGCCGAAGCGGTGCTCTTTGTCCGCGGGCATGAGGGAGTAACGAACGGCCAGCAAATTCAGGGCCGAAGCCGCGCTGTCCATGAGGGAATCGATCAGGGAAGCGAGAATGCTGACCGAGCCCGTCACGAGCCACGCGCCGAGCTTCATGCTGACGAGCACGACGGCCGTGGCCACCGAAGCATAGGTCGCGATGCGTAGCTGTTTAGCCCTATCCATGCCCACCGGCGGTGCGTTCTCAAGCACCATGCGTATCCGCCTCCCGTAGCACAGCGGCCATGCAGGCGCTGGAGATCAGTGCTGTATCACATCTGAACGATGGCCCTCGCGCAAGTGGTGACCTCAAGATGGTGTTCGGAGGACGAAGCCATGGACTCACTATTCTTTCATCCCAAGGTCGTGCACCTGCCGATGGCACTGGCCATCTTGATGCCCCTCATCACCGGAGGTGCGCTTTTCGCCTGGTGGAGAGGATGGTTCGACCGGCGCACATGGGTGGCCGTGGTGCTCTTGCAGGCTGTCCTGGTCGGCTCGGGCGTCGCGGCTACGAAGACCGGAGAACGGGAAGAGGACCGCGTCGAACAAGTCGTCGCGGAGCAGCACATCGAGACACACGAGGAAGCAGCCGAAGCGTTCGTCTGGGCGAGCGCCGCCGTCCTTCTACTCATGGCCCTTCCGCTGGTCCTGCCGGACGGCCGCGCTCGGCAAGCAGCGTCACTCGGAGCGCTGCTTGGCACCCTCATTGTCTTTGGCTTCGGCTTCCGTGCCGGGGAAGCTGGCGGCAAGCTCGTCTATCAGCACGGCGCTGCGCAGGCCTACCCGACCCAACTCAGTGGAGCGATGATCCCTGGTGAAAGCGGCGCGGCTGACGCGGAAGACAGCGACAGCGAGTAGCGCGGGGGCCGGTTGATCACCTTGGGTCGAAGCTAGCCCCCCGGAAGGCAACGGGAGCCTCTCGGAGGGCAGCCTCGGAGTTTGGCCTTACTGAACGATCTCGCCGCCAGTGCCGCCGCTGCCACCGGTGCTGTCGTCGCCGCCGCTGCCGCCTAGTCCGCAGCAGTCGGTGTCGCTGTCACTATCGGTGTCGTCGTCATCGTCGGTGTCCCCGTCGCTGTCGTCGTCGGTGTCGCTGTCGTCGTCACCGTCGGTGTCCCCGTCGCTGTCGCTGTCATCGTCATCGTCATCGTGCCCACTGGCACAATCCAGACAGGCTTGCCGTAGCTCTTCGCAGAAGGTCGTGTCCTCGGTCTTTGTGAGGCATAGATCGTAGAGTTCGTCGCAGTGACTCGCGACCTCGCCTTCGCTCGCGCCGTCACCAGAGACTGCGTCCATGCAGTCCATGGCGTTCGCCTCGCAGTCGTCGGTCATTGCGTCGCAGTTCGCGAGCTCGTCCTGACAGTTGTCTATCGCTTCCTGGACCGCCGCCACGCTACTACCGGTCGTGTCCGAGGCGCAGGCGCCGAGGGCGGTCAGGACGCCGAGGGCCAGCGACCAGAGTACCAATTGTTTTGACATGCTAATTCCTCCTGGGAAGCCGATGCGCCGATCGCACCGCGCCTCACTCCGTCCCAAGTTGTCGCAGGTGCAGAAACCGGCTCAGGTCTTTACAACTCCAGACAAATGAGCCGACACGGGCTTGTTTGGACACTGGTTCTATAATGAACGGGCAGATGTCCGTTTCAGAGGTGATGAGCGAGCTCGATGGAGAACCTGTGGGGCAGCTCGACGAGGAGGAGCATGTTTCCGAGGACGCGATGCTCGTCGAATCTCTCAGAGCGGATGACCCGGATGCATCGGCTGCGCTGTTCGACAGGTACGGCCAGTACGTGGAGCGACTGTTGGTTCGCGTCCTCGGCCGAGACCCCGAGATCGAGGACCTCCTCCACGAGGTGTTCGTCGAAGCGCTGGGAAATATCGGCCAGCTCCGCGACCCCAGCCGGCTCAAGGCATGGCTCACGCGTATGACGGTATTCATCGCGCGCGGCTCACTCAGACGAAGGAGACGCCAGGCGTGGCTTGTCTTCTTGCCTGGTGACGAGGTGCCGCAGCAGACGAGCAGTTCCTCCGCCCCCGAGGCGCGCGACCTGCTCGTCCGTGTGTTCGCGGTGCTCCGAAAGCTTCGGCCGAAACATCGGATCGCGTTCTCGCTGCGCTATATCGAAGGCATGACGCTTCCTGAAGCCGCGGAGGCCAGCGGCGTGTCGCTAGCGACGTTCAAACGCTGGCTCAAGGCGTCCGATCACGCTTTCCTCGCTCGGGCGAAAAGGACGGACCACGCGCTTTACCAAGAGCTTCTCGAGAGCCCGCGTTGGGGTGCGCCATGAGCGAGCGCTTCGAAAGACTTGGCGCCGAGGTCGCGCGGACGCAAGATGAGTCGCTCGACGACCCGCGTCGGCGCGCCCGTGTTAGGCGTCGTTTGTTGGATACTCCGGCGCCGCCAGTGCGGCGCCCCTTGCGTGCTTGGCGGCCCGCTCTGGTCCTGACGGTCGCTGCCGCAACCGCAGTCGCTGCGCTGACGTTCTGGCCGAGCGCTGTGAAGCCCATTGCCTATCGGGTGGACGAGGGAGAGCAGTCGAGCGCAATCGACCGGCTCATCACCGCGCCGGACGATCGTGCCGTGCCGGTCCGATTCACGGACGGCGCCTCGGTTGACCTGATGCCAAGAACGCGAGCGAGTGTGGCAGAGCTCACGCCTGCGGGCGCCACGCTTCAGCTCGAGCGAGGCGTGGCGACGGTGTCAGTGACGCACCAGGAGACCACACGCTGGTCGGTGAGGGCCGGTCCTTTCTTGGTGCGCGTCACGGGAACGAGCTTTCGCGTAGGATGGAACCCGCGAGAACGGGCGTTCGACCTCGAGGTGTTCGAGGGTGAGGTGCGGGTCAGCGGACCGGACACTCCGGAACAGGCGGTTCGGGGCGGCGCGGAGTTGCACGTCGTACCTCAACCCGAAATCGAGGCCGATCCCCCGAACCTGAAGCCGGCGCGATCGCCGGCCCATGGCGAGCGACCCGCCGCGCCGGAGCGAACACGGCAAGTCAGACCGCAAACGTCGAGTGCGCGTCCCCCTGTGAGAGACCTCGAGCTGAAGCTTCCGGCTAAGCAGCCCGCGACCATCGAAGGGAGCGTGGCGCCCGGCCGGCCACCTACGCCACCGAGCGAAGCACCCGATGCCCAGGCCGAGAGCGAGAGCAAGAACGAGCTCGAGACCTCGACAACCGAGCCAGCGCCCGAGCCTTGGACAGCACTCTTCGAGCGTGGTCGCTTCGAGCTCGCGCTGGCCGAGCTTTCGCCCGAGGAGATCGAGCGAGCCTTGTGGCAGGGCGATGTCGGCGACTTGATGGAGCTCGGGGCCGCCGCACGGCACCTGCGAGATCGACGCGCGGGCCACATCTATAGCGTGATTCGTTCCCGCTTCGGGGGTACACCGGCCGCCGCCGACGCAGCCTTCATGCTCGCTCGCATGTATTTCCATAGCGGAGCGCCGCAAATGGCCGCCACGTGGTTGGAGACGTACCTGCGGGAGCAACCGAACGGCCGCTTCGCAAGGGACGCGGCCGGCCGTCTAATCGAGGCGCATGCGCAGGCAGACGATGACACAGGCGCACGCACCGCAGCGGAGCGGTATCTCGAGCGCTACCCACAAGGCCCGCACGCAGCGCTCGCCCGTTCGGTGTTGGAATGAGGGAAGCCCCCACCATCTTCGTCGCAGTGTTGTGCTCGGTGAGTCAGCCCGCACGCGCCGAAACCTGGATCGTAGCCGACGAACATGCGGAGACGCTGTGCGAATCGGTGCAAGCGGAGTTGGAGCAGATCGGTGTCGCTGCGACCGCTCCCCAAACCGGCAGCCTGAGGAGGGCTCGGCGCAAAGCCTTTGCCAGTCCGAGCGTCAATGCCCTCGCCTCCTGTCGATCCGGACCCGATCGCGTCGAGGTGTTCTATCCGGACGGCTCACGTCTCGGGGAAGCTGCCTTTGCCATCTCTGCAACCGACGATACAGCCTCCATCGCGGTCTATGTCAGCGAGCGGATTCGCTCGGAGCGCTTCATCGCGAACGTTCCTGTGCCGGCGCCTTTTGCACCTGCAGTGTGGTGGATTGGGGTCGGGACAGACCTGCTCCTTTCCCCGGGAAATGTGGCGCCCCTCGCGTTCATCACAGTCGATGTTGGGTACCGATTTCATCGCCACTGGTCGCTTGGGGGCTTCGTGTCGGTTCAGCCGTACATGCGGGGGCTAGACGCCGGCCAGCTGGAAGCTCGGGTACGCCTCGACCAGCTGGGGGTTGCGATTTCGTATCATCCGTTGGTGACCGAGCGTGTCGACTTGGCGCTCGGTGCGCGTGTCGCGGCGGCTCGCTTCGGGGCCTACGGTCAAGGCAACGACAGCAGCGGTTCCCTCCAGGGGCAAAGGGATGCCGCCTGGTTGGCTTTTCCGGCTGGACGCGTGTCTCTTCGGATCAGGCTAGCGAAGCAGCTCTCGCTGCGCATCCAGGGTGAGCTCGGCGCGCTGCTCCCTCGTGCGCTGGTCTCCGCGGGCCCCGACGAGATCGGCTCCCTCGGTGAGTTCGCAGCGCAGGCCGGGCTGGGACTGGAGGTACAGTTCAGATGATTGGACGTTCGTTTTGGATCGCGTGGATGCTCCTATGCGCACTTGGATGCGGCGAGGTGAGCTTGAAGCCGTTTGTCGATGCCTCCGACGGGGGAACCGAGCCTGGCGATGCCGGTGAAGATGAGGACGCTGGCGACGACGACGACGAAGACGAGGACGGCGGTGTCGACGATGATGATGACGCAGGCGTGGACGCCAACCGCGCCCCGTGAGGCGAAGCAATGAGAGCCTGTCGACGAGCCAGCGCGGATGCTAGGGCAGCGGCTTCACAAACAGCGCAAGCCTTGGTTTTCGCGGCCTTCGGCGCCTGATACGACATCCGTGGGATAGACCGATCAAGTCGCGCGTGCCAAGAGTTCCGGCGCGTGACGAAGGTAACTGCATGACGCTCGGATCAATCACGCCGTGGCGGCCGAGCCGCCTGCTGCGGGCGGTGCCATGGATGGCTGCCTCCTTGGTTGCGTTGATGGGGGCAAAGCGCGTCCAGGCTGACACGATTGGCTTCGACCAAGCGCTCGCGCTCGGAGCCGGCACGCCGGCAGTGGCCGAGTCCCGGGACATGCTCGAGGCGCGTAAGGCCGGTGACCAGAAGATGAGGGGCACGGCGGAGATGACCCACATCTTCTTCATGCCGGGCGCCATTATCGCCCCTGCTGAGGCGAAGGGTTTCGACATGCAAGCGACGATCACCCAGGGCTGGAACCTCCGTGACCTGGGCGGCGCCCGCCGGGAATCCGCGAGCCACGAGCGGGGAGCGCTCGCGGCCACGGTGAGGGCAAGAGCCCTGCGGGCACGGCTGGAAGCCGCCCGCCGATGGATCGATCTGGCGACGCTGGCCCGGATCGCCGAGAGCTTGGATGCTCGGATCGCCGGCTTGGAGGAGCTCGTCGCGCGGCGGGCGCGCGCGCTCGCGACCGGGGTCGGCACATCGCCAGCGTTGACCGAAGCACGCGCGACCCTCGCCGAGCGGCTACAGCAGCGACTCGACATCGAGGGGGACCAGTTTGCGGCCGCTACGCAGCTCGCGGTCGCGATTGGGCAGGCCCCGACCCAGGATCAACTCGAAACCGTGGGTCCCTTGCCCGAACCACCTCTGCCCGACGAGGCCGAGATCCGAAGGCGCATGGAGGACGTCGATGCCGTTCCCGATGTCGTCGTCGAGCGCCTGCGTGAAACC
>Ga0316198_10001301_pt1 | contig 14587 bp, 10 predicted proteins | sample OudBieAanoxic_MG_FD_204935 | JGI IMG/M metagenome (GOLD analysis project Ga0316198, IMG submission 204935) | Coastal sediment microbial communities from Oude Bieten Haven, Netherlands - site A anoxic | ecosystem: Environmental > Aquatic > Marine > Coastal > Sediment | place: Netherlands...
TGGCGAAGATGGGCTACTCGGTCGAGGCTGCGGATCTGGCCGCCTCGACCGGAACGCGTCTGCGAAGCGCGGCGCGGCGCCAAGGTCTGCTGGTGGATTTCAGTGTCCAGAATCTGGAGCGTAGCAGTCTGGCGGACGGCTCGAAGGATCTCATCGTCTGTGTGAGCGTTCTCGAGCACACCCAGGACCCCGCCAGAGTCATCGGAGAATTCGAGCGTATCCTGCGTCCCGGTGGTCGACTCGTGTTGACGTTCGATGTTTCGGTCGATGGTCAGCGCAGGATCAGCGTGCAGCAAACCCGAGAGATCGTCTCACTCGTTGAACGCTACTTCGGGTCTGGCCGACTGTTCTCGGACGACGGATTGCTGGACGACGACCGTCTGCGTGACGCCACGGGATTGCTTCGGACCCGCACGGTACTACGAGATCAACCACAGCTGCTGCCCTGGCGGAGGATCTCCCGTGCGGGGTTGAGGAACATCTTGCGCGGATCCATGAGACGCCCGTTCTTCGATCTTGCGGTGATCGGTCTGACCGTCGACAAACCGACCCCGGGCGAAGGGGCAGCAAGCGGGTAGCTGTCGATCAAGAGTACCAGTGCGACAGGTCCCGCCCGAGCAGCTCACCGAGACGGTCGATCTCGGGGCGCATCTCGTTCTTCAGCGATCTCTCCAACTTCTCGTCCAGAGGGGGCCTTTCCACCACGACGGTATTCAGCCGACGGATCGGTGAGTAAACGCGATGTGCGAAACGCGGAAACCGGCGTGCGGCCGCCATCAGTGGAGTCGTGCGCAGCAGTCGCCAGACGAACGTCCCTCGAGGGGTCTTGTTGGGATTCACCCGGCGGAATTCGGTGCGGAACTCGGATTCGATCTGCATGAACTCCAGGACTGCGCGAAACTCCTGCGCCGTGTCACTCGCGAAATCGTCGAAGATGATCGTGTGGACCGACTCTCTCCCGAAGACGTTGAAGTAGCGTTCCAGTTGGCCCGCGAACCTGACGCTGTCGCGATACCGGAGCGCGTCGGCCAGCATCGCCGTCGGGGGAATCTGTGCGCCGCGACGGCGCATCGGCTCGGCCGCCAACGCCTGCTCGAATGACGGGAGGGTCTCGTTCCCGCTGTACAGCAGCTGGTAGTAGTTGGAGTACATCACTTCGACGGGATTCCGGCACATCACGATGATCTTGGCGGAAGGGGAGAAGTTCTTGATCTCGGCGGCGGCCCTCGTGGAAAACAGATACCAGACCGACGCTTCGCCGGCGCAAGCCTCGTCACGCCACTGCCCGAAATGACGCAGGTACTCCGAGTCGTTTCGAGGGCGAAGAAACCGCTTCGTGTACTTCAGGTCGGACCCGAAGAATCCCAGCTCCTTGCGCAGCGGCATGAACACATCCGGATGCTGCCTCAGGTAGTCAGCCAGAGCCGTGGTGCCGGACTTCGGTGCGCCGACGATGAAGAAGTTCGGTCTCTTCACTCGGCCCTCCATTCAGCGTTCTGCCGGATCGATCGATCGCCCGGCATCGCGTTCGCGGGTGCCCGGCAGCAACAACAGGCTGAGCGGTAGAAGCACCACGATGCCCGCCAGTCTATCAACGGCGGCGACCACGAACCCCACCGAAGCGGGCAATCCCACGCCCAGCGCGATTGTCGCGGAGAGAGCCTCGCGCAGGCCGAGGCCTCCGGGCAAGATCCCCACCGCCGAGGCCAGGACGCCCGCCACGATCAGCGCAACGGCCTGCGAGAACGAAGCCGAGGCGCCGATCGCCAAGAATACGAGGTAGATTCGCGTCGCCGCGACAAGTACGACCATCACCTCGACCGCGATCAGACGGATCGCGATGGCAAACCTCGAGCCACAACGCGTGGCCCTGGACATCAACACCACGGAAACGACCCCTGCCACGGCCCCACCGACGACGAACAGGACTCCCAGTTCGCGGGACCCCGCCCGCAATTGCCAGATTCCAGCGACCAGGCCGGTCACCGAGGCCCACACGCCGGCGACGACACCGGTGGAGGCTGCCGCAGCTCCGATGCTCTGTCCCAGCGATTTCAGTCCTGCGATGCGAACGAGAGCGGCGCCCGGCAACGGCAGCAAGTTAGCGGCGGATGCCAGGATGCTGATCCGCCAAGCCTGGGTCAATCCGACTCGCTGTCCCAGGATGCGTGCCGAGTTATCGTATCTCGCGGCGTTGAGCAACACGGTGGCAGGAACGAGCACGACAACCAGGATCGCCAGGTACTCGTAGCGCTGAAAATGCACGCCTTCGGGAAGCGCTCGCCACGCCACGATCAACCCGACGAGGAAGGCAGCAGAGGCCAACGACATGATCAAGCGCCCCGTCGCAGGCCGCCGGACCCATGCGCCATCGAGGACGCTGCGACGAACGGCCACTACCGCACGCATGAGCTTTCCAGGCGAGGATTTCTGTCGGTTCATCGGTACCGCGATGCAACGTGATTCGCGATGGCAACACTGGGACTATCGAATCGACCCAGGCGGCTCGGCTTGCGGTAGTCTCTGAAACAGGACAAGAATTCCTGTGCGCGCGAGAGATCCAGCGTGCCCAGCACAGCGTTGTCGCCCAGGCCGTCGTCACGTTCGGTTGCTTCCCGCAGAACCAGGCACGGGGTTCCTGTGTACGCGGCCTCTTCTTGAACGCTCCCGCCGTCCGTGACAACGAACTCCGCATCCTTCAGCAAATGTGCGAACGTCGCGTGTTCGACGAGGGGCAGGAATCGCACACCGGCTTCTGCGAGAACTGAATCATGTCCTGTCGCGGTCAGGCGCCGCTTCGTTGGCGGGTGCAGGACGAAGATGGCCGGCACGGCGGAGTGGGCCTGCAACACCACGTCCACGACCTTCTCCAGGCTAGCCCGACTGTAAATCGTTTCAATTCGGTGGACCGTTACCAGCGAAAACGGTCGGCGCAGATCGGATGGGAATCTAGGCTCTCGAGAGAGCGAGTTGGCCATCGTGTCCATGTTCGTGTTCCCGGGAAGTGGCACCGTCCGATCCGAGAGCCCCATCCGCTCGAGGTTCTGACACGCGACTGCCGACGGCGCGAACAGGAGATCGGCCATCCGCATCACGGCTATCCGAATGATCTCTTCGGGGAACGGGTGAAGCCATCGATAGCTGCGCAGACCCGCCTCAACGTGGGCCACCTGCTGTCCTGCGCGCTTGGCAATCAGGGTGGACAGCAACGTGGAGGCGGTATCGCCATGGACGAAGGACAGTCCGCGCCGGCCTTCGAACAATTCACGACGGATCGTGGCCCGAGTTCGGAGGAGAATCCGGGTCATGCTTGCCGTCCACCGAAGACCGCTGCCCATCGTGTCCACCCCGCGGGGGTCCCTCCACAGGCAGATGTCGGGGGGCCGGATTCCGAAGTCCTCGACGATGTGTCGGGTGAGAGCAGCGTGTTGGCCCGTGTCGATCAGCCGATACGTCCACCCTCGTCGGGCGAATTCCTGGATGACCGGAGCCAGCTTGATGAACTGCGCCTTGGTGCCCGTGAACACCGAGAGCGGAACTGGCTGGGTGTCGGCACTCACGTTCATCTCGGCACAGAAGATAACAGATCATCTCGGCGCGGAGGGTCTTCAGGCGCCCGGCGGTACGCTCGAGTCCGACGGCACGGACTCGTCCGACGGCACGGACTCGTCCGACGGAGGACTCAGCCGGATGATGTAGATCCCGTACTTATCGAACACCACCTGTCCGAAGGCGCGCCGGAACTGCTGCAGTCGGAACAGGCCGTAAACCAGTTCTTCCTGATCGACCCGGGTGTTGTTTCGTACCCACTCGAAGTACCCCATGTTGAGCACGATGTAGCGCACTCCTCTCGACCACAGCTCGCGGTGAGACGCCTCGATATCCCCGGCGTTACGGATCAAAGTCGCGAGCCACGGATGTCCGGTGCGGCTGGTGTCAGGGATGGCTTCGATTGGAAAGAGGTGGAGCTTGCCTTCACCGAGCAGGAGGGCCGCGCCATCGTAAGGGAAGACGCCTCTTTGGTTGTAGGTGTCCATGTCGGAGATCAGTTCCGGCAAGACCGTCGTCCGATTGTAGCCGACGGTCTTCAGCCACTCGACCTGGCTTTGCGTCCCTCGTAACCAGTTCAGGGACGAACGGAACTGGATCTTCCTCCACTCGCCGATCAGGTTGATCGCAAGCACGAATACCAGGGCCGCGGCCCATCCGATCTTCCACCCCCTGGCCTTGAAGCCCGAGATCGCAGCGCCGGCTCCCGCGGCGAACAGAGGATAGAACGGCAGCCCGTACCGTATCAGTCCGGTACGAGCCCCGATGGCCAGGAACGCGCTCAGTCCCAACCACAGGAGCAGCCACGACGCCCGATCCCGATGAAACAGGGGCAACAGGAAGAAAGCGAGCAGAAGTGGGCTCAGCGTGTGCGCAGTCTTTCGAGCGTGAAGGCCGGGATCCAGGAACAGACTCCGCGGGTTGAAAAGCGTCCGAGGAGGTTCGATCGCCGGAGGCGTGGCCGTGGTTTGCGCCAGGGCATTCTTGAATTCCGGGGTGGCTCTCTCCGTGGCGATCAACCCATCCAGCGCGTCGGCCAACCCTACCAGACTACCGTCCTTCAACTCGACCAGGTCGCCACCGAGCAGGGGGTAGATCGGGTCTCCGAAGCGGACCGTATTGCTCGCGTACCAGTATCCACCCGGGACGATTATGCAGAACAAGGCCATCACGACCGCGGACTTTCGCCCGCCTTTCCGAGACTCGGGTTCGCGGAGCAGGCTCCACGCGATCGGCATCCCCCACAGCACCACGGGAATGACCGCCGAGTGCTTGGTTCCAAGTGCCATACCCAACGCCATCGCGGCGACCACCAGGGCGCCGTTCTTCCATCCCTCGAGGAACCAGACCATGATTCCGAGAGCCGCCACGGTGCAGTAGAGGCCGAGAAAGCCGTCGATGCGTGGATCCAGACCCAGTTCCAGCACCAGATTCACGGAAAGGCAGACGAAGAAAGCCCACGTTCCCGCCTTCGAGTTCCAGAATCGAGCGGCGATCGCGGCTGCGGCGAGGCACGTGAGAACGCTGGTCAAGAGGTTGAGCGGAATGACCGCCTGCTCGGCGCGGATGGCCTGGAACATCGCATAGACGAGGTGCACGTTCCCTGGAGCGAGCAGACTCGCATGATCGAGCGGGACCGGAGCCAGTCCCTGTGTTCGAAGCCAGTTGCCGAGGGGTAGGTGGGTGCTGGCTCCATCCCAGTCAGAGTTGGGGAGCAACGATTGAACGAGGAAAGGGAGCCAGATAACCAGGACCGCGAAAGCGAGAACCAGCACGGTCATCGTTTTTCGGTCGGCCGGAGGGATGATTCGGTTACGCAGCGAACTCCAATCGACCCGTGTCGGGAGCAGCACCGCGAACGCCGATCCGACAATGTAGAGCAGCAGCCAAGGCCAGTCGAGCAGATCGAACCAAGCGAGGAGCATGAGCGCGACGGTCGTGATCCAGAAACCAGCCGTCATCTGGGCCAGCCACAGGGTCGCGCTCTCGGCTGCCCCGAAGGCCGTCTCCAACCACGCTCCGAACAGCCGCCGCCCCAGGCCGAACTGGAGCAACAGAAAACTGATCGCGATCCACCAACCGTAGGCGAGATCCAGAACGTGCCACGGAAGGCCAGACGGTGCCGTCCCCAGAGTCGCCAGATGGACGACCGACGCCAGCCCGAGACACGCATAAACCCAGACACCCAGCACGCCTGCGTACCTGACGGTTTCTTCATCCCATACGAACACGGCTCGGCTCGGCATCATCGATTCGTCATCTTAGGCGTGCGAGACGGTGGCGGCAATGCCAGTACAGACGAGTCGAACCTACTCGCCCGTTGAAGATGCGCGCACGAGGTCTTCCAATGCGGGATCGATGGACAGACCACGCCTGCGTAGCTCGCTCCACAGAGAGACCGCGTCATCCATCCGGTCGAGCTGGATCAAGACTCCCAGGAGGTTGTTCGCCGCATTCCCACTGGTCGGATCGCGTTGCAGGATATCGTCGAATACGGACGCGGCTTCCTCCAGTCGTCGCTGCTCGATGCACAGAACCCCGTAGAAGAAAAGGGCTTCCTTCGAGTCAGGATCGCGACGGATCGCCTCTCGGGCGGCGTCTTCCGCCTCTTCGATCCGCCCCATCCCATAAAGGGCCCGGGCCAGGTCGAGGTGCCGCTCTGCGAATACAGGGTCCAGTTCGAGCGACCGGCGCATGGCCTCGACGGCATCATCCTGGCGGCCTGCATTCCACAGGGCCGCCGCGCGATCGATGTAGCCCATCGCCAGCTGCTGGTCCCGCAATTCACCACGGGTCAGTGGGACGAACGCGAGCGAGAACAGGCCAACGGCGACTGCCACCACCGCGATTGCCCCCGCGTGACGATCCTTCCTGGCAACGCCACGCCACAGAGAGACTGCGCTGAAGCCGGCGATCGCGGCCAGTCCCGGTACGACCGGCAGGCGATAGCGTCCGGAAACGTAGAACAGCAGCAAGACGGTCAGCTGGGTCACTAACAGCAGTACGACCGGAGTTTCCGCCTGCGCCACGGAATCCGTCTCGCGGCGGACGAACGGGCGCACCAAGGCCAGTGCCACGATCACCGCAAAAGGAAGCGGAAACAAGCGGCGAACGACGTTGAAGTCCAGCCGTTGATTGTACTCGAGCGGCTGCTCCTCGTTGGCGAATGTCAGAAGGAACTTGGTCGTGATGAGTTCAGCGGCGCGGACCAGGTCACCGGAGAGGTACGCCATGGCCTTCCCGAAAAAATACGAGGAGACGGCACCGTCGCCCATCGTCGTTCCCATTTCGGCTTCGGCCAGTCGTCGACTCTCCTCGCGCTGGTCCGCGATTCTCCCGGAGAAGCCAGGAGGCGTCGAGAACACGCCCACGGCATTCGGGTTGTTCCCCTGATAACAGGTGACTCCGCCGTTAATGGAGATCAGCACCCACTCACCCGAGGCCCGATGGTTTCTGGCGGTCACGGGCAAGATCACCAGCAACGCACCCAGCACGAACCCGACCACGCGATAGACGCGATGACGGGCCGGACGACGTCGGTCCAGCGAGAGCCACAGGGCGCCGAGGGGGCCCATCAAGAGAAGGCCAGGGTTCGTCAACGAGGCCAGGCCGAGCACCGCGCCCGGAACGATCCACCCATGGTCCCGTCGAGTTGAGGCGGCGACCTGCATCCTCTCGATCAGGAGCGCGGTAAGAAACACGGCCAGCGAGGCCGGCAGGAGCTTGTTCTCGAAATACACGAGAGGGGCGTACAGCGTGGCGAGCGAGGCAGCAACGAGTCCGGCCGGGTCGCCGTACGCGCGGCGCGCGACTTTCCAGACCAGAAAGATCGTCAGGACACCGAGAACCAGCTGAAGCGCATAGGCCACGATCGGTTCAGGCGCCACGAGGCGATAGGCCAGGGCGAGAAGGTAGGGATACAACGGCGCCTGATAGAACGCACCGGTCTCCCAAACTTGACCGGAAGCCAGCGCCGAGGCCCATTCGTGGTAACGACTCGCGTCGTGCAACAGATGGGACGAGAACGGGTCGGAGCGGTAGACGTCGAGGTACAGCAATCGGCTCAACGAGGCGAAGGCCAGGATGGCGACCAGAGTCCAGTGTCTCTTCGTTTCACTGGAGATCATCGAGTAACCCTCATTCGCGGAGACCAGCAAATCGTCGGAGATCGACGCGTCTCACTGGCGCTCGCGGGGACCTGGGGTATCGTTTCGTCGCAGGATATACGCGTAGCGCAACTGTTTCCGTCTTGCACTCTCATCGACGACTCTTGCCGTGAGGGTGTAGTTGCGACGGATCCACTCCGTGATACCCAGGCCATAGTCCGTGCCCAATAAATCGTACCCGTACTCGGGGGCGTGTCGATCGGTCAGCACGATCCAATCCGGGGGGGTGGCCTCGAAGGCCGCAACCATGTTTTCTTCCCCGAACATGATGAATTCGGGCGGCATGAAATTGATGTAAGGGGTGGGGTTCGCGATCCGCGAGAGGTAGTTAAGCATGACGCCTTCGGGCAGCACGGCCATGGTCTGCCCGACGGAGGTCAATTGCCCGAGTTCCGAGAGAACGTCGACCGCCACGCGCCCCCTCGTGTCGGTAAGAAAGGCGTCCTTGCCCTCGCCGACCTCGACGGTGCGGAGCCCGAACCAGCTGTTCGTGGCATAGAGATGGACGACCACGAGACCCGCCAGGATCCCGAGCACGGCCAAGCGGAAGGCTCCGCCATTCCTGCCCCGTCGATCCAGGAGGGCCGGGACACCATCGACCAGCACCACGGTACAGACGATGCCCGCGGGCATCGCCAGGGCAAAGCCGTAGTGAGCGATCCGGACATACAGAAAGATCTTGGCCAACAGGAGCAGCCCGAAGACGGAAATCGCGAGCATCAACACATTGCGTCGACCCGCGCGCGCGGAATCCGAGGCGCGGATCAGCCAGACGAGCAGCGTTGCTACGATGCCCAGCATCGCCAGGGAGAGGGGTTGGGCCAGAGTATCCCAAGGCGTGGTGCGCAGATTGACCAGCACGCAGAGGGCTGAGATGGGGAACAGCAATCCGGTCGCCACTCGCGAGGCCGTTCCTGAACGAGGGAGAAAGAAGCCGACCAGCAGAGCAGGAACGAGAAAGGCCGCATAGCGAAGGGCCCACCCGCCAATGATGCCCAGGCTCTCTGTCACGTCCGAGGCTCCCAGGATGTCCTGGTAGAGTTTGGATTCGCTCAACTCCTCGATGAACAGATAGGCCCAGGACCCGAGGACGCTCTTCGCGGCGAGATCCGGTCCGAGCCGGCCGGCGAGCACGACGTAGGCCAACACCGGGGGGAGAACAGCGCCCGAGACGAACGCGGCCGCCAATTGCTTCAGCTTTCGTCCAGGCGTGGCCGACTGCCAGTGATGGATCGCCAGTCCGCCCGGCACGGCAATCGCGACCGCCAAGAAAAGCTCGGCTTTGGTCAAGAAGGTCAGCCCCACGGCCAACCCGCACGCGAAGGCGCTACCAAGCCCACCGCGTCGGAGATGGAACGCCAGCAGCACGAGGGCCGCAAGGGAGAAAGCCATGCCGTGGGTCATCTCGTGAGAGTACGGGGTGACGAAGTTGTAGTTCCCCTGTGGCATGTACTGACCGAAGGCGAAGATCGTGAGGAAGATCAGAGCTGCCACCGTGGCCGTGAACGGGCGGCTGACCTCCCGAACGAGGAAGTAAATCATCCCGGCCACCATCGCCAGAACGATCAAGTTCGCCACGACGAGCGTCATCATGCCCACGCCGAACGTTCGAAACAGAATCGAGTTGATCCACGGGGACAGTGGGCCATTGAAGTAGGCGATGTCGGCGTACAGGATCTTGCCGGCGGCAAGTTGCCAGGGAACGTACAACTCCCTGCCGAAGTCGATGAGCACGTCCGGCCACCTTCTCCAGCTCCATGCGACAAGGGCGACGAACACCGCGCTCAGCAACGCGGGCCCGGTCCAGACGAATCGGCCGGGCCCTTCACCCGCGTCCATCGCCGGCGTTCGCGGTGAGGCGCTCGCCTTCACGGCTCGGCTGCCTCCGTCCGCAGAACGTCCGCGCCCAGCAGCTCGAGGGACGCAAGATCCGTCGGGGCGATCGGCATCAGCGGGACCGGCTTCAGGAACTGATCGGGCAAGAGCGATCGCAGCTGCTCGATCCCGCGCGCGTCACGTTCGCCGAGCCAGCGAAGGAGTTCGTAGGCACGGCGGGCCGTATCACCCCCGACCGATCTGGGTAGATCCGGACCGATCATGGGGTGCACTCGATTCACGATCACGGGACCGAGGTTATGGCCCGTCTCCTCCAGGCGTCGCGCGAAGAACATCGTGTCCGGAATCCGCTCCTCACCGGGACCCGAGACCAGCACGAATAGCGTCTCCTTCGCCTGCAACAACCTCTGCACTTCGACGGCCCGCCCGCGGAACCCTTCGAACAGCGGCCCGAAGGCCTGGAAGAACTCGGCCATGTCCCGCAACAGACCCAGGCCGACCATGCGGTCGAGAAAGTCTTCCAGCCGCTTGCCCAGAAAGCCAAGCCGGGTCGTCCCCTTGATGTGTCCTTCCGCGTCGAACCACGGCTTCAGCGCGATCCGTAACGCGCCGCTGTCGAGGAAGCCCACGATGCGTTCGGGGGCTTCGAGGAAGTCGAGCGCCTGGCTCGTCGGCGGCGTGTCGAGGATGATGCGGTCGTAGCGTTTCTCCACCCACACCTCGTAGAGGCGTTCGACCGCCATGTACTCGAGGATGCCCGCCAGGCTCCCAGCGAGGTGGTTGTAGAAGTGGTTGTTCAGGATGCGACGACGCGACAGCTCGTCGGGCGCATAGCGCTCGACGAGGCGGTTGAACGTCGCGCGCGCGTCGAGGATGCTGGCGTGCAGCGAACCGGGCGTGTCGGTCGCCACGCGCACTTCCTTGTCGCGCGCCTCTTCACCGACGCCCAGCGTGTCCTTCAGTCGCATCGACGGGTCGAAGGTCATCACCAGCGTGTTCTGACCCTGGCTCGCGGCATTCAGCCCCATCGCCGCGGCCAGCGTCGTCTTGCCCACGCCGCCCGAGCCGACGACGATCGTCAGCGGATACCGATCGAAATCCGCGATCATGGGACCACCGCGAGGCCGGCCTCGACGCGCTCGTCGAGCGCGGCCACCAGATCCGGTCCCCGGTCGAGCGGGAGCAACAGCAGGTCGATTCTGGGTCCCTTCCAGGTCGTCTCGAGCCGCGCCAGCTCGCGATCGTTGACCTCGCGACGCTTCAGCCACAGCGACAGCAGTGGATCGCCGGCAGCCAGGCCCGCATCGGATCCCGCCTCCGGATACAGACTGTTGACCATGACGAGCTCGGGCGCGCGGGACAGGCGCGCCTCGAGCGCCTCGATCAGTTCGATCGCTTCCTGAACCGGCATTTCCTCGGCCTGTGTGGCGACGATGACCCCGCACTTCGACGCGTCACCGACGAACTCGGCCAGTTCGCGCGCCATGCGCCCGAACGGGCCGTCGTGAATCACGTCCGAGACCAGCTGAGGGGCTGCGAGCAAGGACAGGCTGTGGCCCGTCGCCGGGGCGTCCAGCACCACCAGGTCGATCGCCGGTGTGCCCTCTTCCGCGTGACCCGAGATCACCCGGAAAACGTGCCCCAGCACGGCCAGCTCGGTCAGTCCCGGAGCACCCTCGGTGAACTGTTGGTAGACCGGGCTGTCCAGCACGCGCCGCCACAACAGCTCGATCCCGAGCTGCTCGCGGACCACGGCGTCCAGCACCGAACGCGGCTTGAGGTTCTGTAGGTAAAGGTTCGGCAACACCTGGACCATCGCCCCACCCGACGGGTCGACGTCCAGAAGCTGATACAGGCTCTCGCGAGGATCGAGTTCGAGCAGCAGCACGCGCTTGCCCGAGCGCGCGAGGACAAGGCCCAGCGCGGCGCTGAGCGTGCTCTTGCCGACCCCTCCCTTGCCCGTCACGAACAGCAGCTTGCGACCGGCGAGGGTCCCGATCGAGGTCATCGGCGTTCCTGAGGATTCCACACCGTCAGGTTACCAGAGGAATGACGGCGAATGCGCCCACGAACCGCGTATACTCTTCCGGTCTTTTCGAAGGGGCGGGGAATGCTTCGAAGCCACGATCTGATACCCAGCGAAGCCATGGGTCGCGACGTCCACGTCTGGCGTTTCGGCGATTTCGGCGCCCCGCTGATCGTCTTCCCCACGGCCTCGGGCATGGCTCACGAATGGGACGCCCACGGCATGGTCGAGGCCCTGGCCGAGCTGATCGACGGCGGCAAGCTGAAGCTCTACTGCACCGAATCGAACGTCGCCGAGGCCTGGACTCGTCGCCAGGGCGATCCCCAATGGCGCCTCGGGCGCCACGCGGCCTTCGAACGCTACGTTCTCGAGGAACTCGTCGCCCGTGTCCGCGATGACTGCCTCAGTCCCGACATCCGCATCGGCGTCAGCGGCACCAGCCTGGGCGCCTACTACGCCTGCAATTTCGCGTTGAAACGACCGGAGATCTTCGACTACGCGTTGTGCATGAGCGGGCGATACGACATCTCCGAGTTCGCCGTCGGCCTCGACCCGCACGAGGTCTACTTCAACAATCCGATGGCCTACGTTCCGAACCTCGACGGCGAAGCCCTGGAGCGCGTGCGCAGAAGGACCCACCTGACCCTGGTCTGCGGCCAGGGCCCCTGGGAAGACGGCAACGTGGACGAGACACGAGTTTTCGGTAAGATCCTCGAGGTCAAGGGCATCCCTCACGATCTCGACATCTGGGGGTACGACGTCTCGCACGGGTGGGACTGGTGGCGCCGCCAGGCCCTGCACCACCTCGGACGGGTCTTCGGGAAGTAGCCACCGATCGGCGAGGGGAGCGCAGTGGAACACGGACCCGGCATCGACGCCGCCCTGACCGTATCGCTCGCGCTGGCCGCGGGGATGGTGGCCCAGGCGCTTGCCCGCCACCTACGCGTTCCCGGCATCGTCCTGTTGCTCGCCGCGGGGGTGTTGCTGGGGCCGGAGGGACTCGGCCTGGTCGATCCATCCTCCCTGGGCCCCGCCCTTCAAATCCTCGTCGGTTTCGCCGTGGCCGTGATCCTCTTCGAAGGCGGCATGAACCTCGACCTGAAAAGGTTGCGACGCCAGGCCGGGGTGATCCGGCGATTGATCACGGTCGGTGCGATGGTCACGGCGGTCGGCGGCACCTTGCTCGCCCGCTTCGTGCTCGGCTGGGACTGGCGCCTGGCCGTGTTGTTCGGCTCCCTGGTCATCGTTACCGGCCCCACGGTGATCACCCCGCTGTTGCGCCGCTTCAAGGTCACCCACAAGGTCGAGACGGTGCTCGAAGCCGAAGGCGTGCTGATCGATGCCGTCGGTGCGGTGCTGGCGGTCGTCACGCTGGAGGTCGTGCTCAGCTTCTCCACGGAGAACCTGGCCGAGGGCGCCCTGCAACTGATCAGCCGCATCGGATTCGGCCTGGTTCTGGGCTGTCTCGCAGGCCTGATGCTGGCCGTGCTGCTGCGCTACAAGACGATCGTGCCCGACGGCTTCGAAAACGTCCTGACCCTTTCCCTCGTCCTCGCCCTGTTCCAGATCAGCAATTCGATCATGCCCGAGAGCGGCATCATGACCGTCACCGCCGCCGGCATCGTCGTGGGGAACATCCGTACGCGCGCTCTGCGGGACCTGATGGAGTTCAAGGAACAGCTGACGTTGATGTTCATCGGGCTGTTGTTCGTCCTGCTGACGGCGGCTGTGCGCGTCCAGGACGTGGTTGCCCTGGGGTGGCCCGGCCTGATCACCGTCCTGGGCCTGATGTTCCTCGTCCGACCCCTGAACGTCTGGGTCAGCACGTTCGGTTCCGATCTGAACGGTCGCGAGAAGGCCTTCATCGCCTGGCTGGCCCCGCGTGGCGTGGTGGCCGCGGCCGTGGCATCGATGTTCGCGGCGAGTCTCGACGCCGCCGGCATCCCGGGCGGCCGGGAACTGCTCGCGCTGGTCTTCCTGGTCATCGCCGTCACGGTCAACGTGCAGGGCTCGACGGGCGGGTTCGTTGCCGCCCGGCTGGGGCTGACTCGCGGCAGGAATCGCGGGTACGCCATCCTGGGAGCCAATGAACTGGGCCGGGCCATCGGCCGCCTGCTAACCGCGGCGGGCACCGAGGTCGTTTTCATCGACAACAGCCCGACCGCCGTGCGTGCCGTGGAAAACGAGGGGTTCAGAGTCGTCTTCGGGAACATCCACGAAGAGCGAACTCTGGCGCGCGCGGCACTCGATGAGCGGCGTGGCTGCATCGCCGTCACCCCCAACGAAGAAGTCAACCTGCTGTTCGCCGGCCTGGCCGCCGAGGAGTTCAAGGTGGCGTCGATCTACGTGGCGCTGCGACACGGCCAGGGCACGATAACGGCCGAGACGGTTGCGGCGCGTGGCGCCCAGGTGCTGTTCGGTAAGCCCCGGGACCTGGACCTGTGGATCCTGCGTCTGCGCCGCGACCTGGCGGCTGCGGAACAATGGAAACTGGTACGCAAGCCCAGGGACGAGGACAATCTGAGTAGTCTCGATTTTACGCGTCAACTCGTGCTGCCCCTGCTCTTGCATCGAGGCAGCAAGGTCTGGCCGATCGGGGAGGGGAGCCCTCCGCGCGAAGGAGACCAGATCGATTTCGTGTTGTTCACCGAGCAACTGGAGAAAGCGCGGGCGGAGTTGCACGGTCGCGGTTGGCGCCCGGTCGAGGACGAAAGCGAGCCGGGGGAGGAGAAAGATTCATGAAGATCGCACTGGTTCAACAGAAGGCGGGACACGACAAGCAAGCGAACGTCCAGCGGGGTCTCGAGGCGTTCGATCGCGCGGTGGGCGAGGGGGCGCGACTGGTGGCTTTCGCCGAACTCGCGTTCGAGAGGTTCTATCCGCAATGCCGGGCCACGGCGGGTTTCGAGGAGAAGGCGGAGCCCGTGCCCGGTCCGATCACGGAGTTGTTCAGCGAACGCGCGCGTCGTCACGGCGCGGTCGTGGTGGTGAACCTGTTCGAGCGCGACGG
>Ga0316198_10001302_pt1 | contig 14576 bp, 8 predicted proteins | sample OudBieAanoxic_MG_FD_204935 | JGI IMG/M metagenome (GOLD analysis project Ga0316198, IMG submission 204935) | Coastal sediment microbial communities from Oude Bieten Haven, Netherlands - site A anoxic | ecosystem: Environmental > Aquatic > Marine > Coastal > Sediment | place: Netherlands...
TGGCACATCCTTCACCTGCCGCTGTTCATCATGATGATCATCACCGCCATCATCCACATATTCGCCGTACACCTGTACTAGCTGGCACGCTCGATACACTCTAATGCGATCACTAAATCTCTCGGTCATCAAGCTGGCCTTACTGTTTCTTCTGCTGTTTACGTCGGCCAGCAGCTATGCAGAATCATTTACATCTCTGCTGATGCCAGGCCCGGTGACCAAGGTACATGAAGAATACGAACAGGACTGCGACCAGTGCCATGACACCTCGGATAAAGACCGCCAGGGAGAACTCTGTGTTCAATGTCATGACCATAAAAACATCATGGATGACATGAAAAACAAGGCCGGTTTTCATGGACGCATCCCCGCACCCACGGCGAATGACTGCAAGCACTGTCATACTGAACATAAAGGAAGAGATGCAAAAATCGTATTACTTGACCCATCGACTTTTGATCATACAAAAACAGATTTTTTATTGAAAGGTGCTCATAAGAAAACGCATTGTAAAGAATGCCACGAACCAGGGGAAAAATATTCCCAGGCACCGGTTGCCTGTTATGACTGTCACGAGGAGTCCGATATCCACGACGGCAAGCAGGGTAAAAAATGCGAGAGTTGCCATAAGAGCACAAGCTGGAAAGAAACCGCTTTTGATCATGATAAAACTGACTTCCCGCTGAAAGGCACACATAAGGATACCAGCTGTGCTGCCTGCCATATAAACCAGGAATATAAAGATACACCCGAAACCTGTATCAGCTGCCACAAGATCAACGACGTACACCGCGGTGACTTCGGTGAAAAATGCGACAGCTGCCACGACACAGAAAAATGGGACCAGATCCTTTTTGATCACGACAAAAAAACAGATTTTCCTTTATATGGAAAACACAAGAAAGCAACATGCGATAGCTGTCATACATCTGCTGATGTAAAGACTAAAGGTTCCAGGAAGAAACTACCGAAAGACTGTTTCGGTTGCCACAGAAATGATGACAGCCATAAGAGCCGTTACGGTAAAAAATGCGAAGACTGCCATTCGTCATCATCATGGCAGAAGCAGAAATTTGATCATGATAAAACCGAATTCCCCCTACTTGGCAAACACCAAAAAACTGCCTGCAACCTCTGCCATAAAGGCGATCTTTATAATGAAGAACTGAAGCTTGACTGCATAGGCTGTCATAAAAAAGATGATGTTCACAAAGGCAAGCAGGGACGTGAATGTGACAGTTGCCATAATGAAAATGGCTGGCAAAGCAATGTGCTATTCGACCATGACCTGGCCTCATTCCCACTTATCGGTATGCATGCAGCCGTGCAATGTGAAGAATGCCATCTTTCGAATGCATATGCAGATACCGAATCAGACTGCAACCATTGCCATGTCGATGATGATGTACACGAGACGAAGCTGGGGACTGAGTGCGCATCATGTCACAACCCGAACTCGTGGAACACATGGCTTTTCGATCATGATAAAGCGACCGATTTCAAGATCGATGGCGCGCATGAGGAACTGGGCTGCTACGACTGCCACAGGACAAAATCTGATAGAAAACCAGAGGCATCGAAAGACTGCATCTCCTGCCACCGCAGCCGAGACGTTCACAACAGGTTGTTTGGCGGACAATGTGGTGACTGCCACAGCACAAAAAGTTTCAAAGACGTCAATATCAAACGTTTAGGTAGCAGGAAATGACACCAGAAAAAAGCACCGGCGCTATTCATCTTTTTAGCATGTTGTACTTCGTGTTAATCGCGATATTATCTGCCATAAACTTCCCCCTTCAGGCCGAAGAACGAATCGAAGGTTTTGACCACTTCACCACCGGGTTCCCATTGCTCGGCAGACATGAATTCCTGGATTGCTCGAGTTGTCATATCGGTGGCCAGTTCAAGGGCACACCGCTGGTCTGTGACCTCTGTCATGACGGCAGCCGAGCCCCGGGTAAACATGCGCAGCATTTTCCCAGCTCCAATACCTGCGACGACTGTCATACGGAAGATACATGGACAGGCGCAATATTTGACCACAGAGACATCTTCGAACCATGTCAGAACTGCCATAACGGCGTCGTTGCTATCGGTAAATCACCATCACATATAACCAGTACAGATACATGTGACGACTGTCATAACACGATCAGTTTCAGCAATGTAGGCAGGGTAGACCATATATCTGTCATCGGCACCTGTGACTCCTGTCATAACGGTAGTGTCGCGACCGGTAAGCCGGCAGATCATATCGTCACCAGTGAGCAATGTAATGAATGTCACAGCACAACGTCATGGTTACCTGCGTCTAACTAAGCCATAGCGAAATATAACAAGACCACAGATATGTTTACCCCGCTACCTGCCATGTCTCGCCAGACTTCAACTGTATTGATCGCTTACTCAATACTGTTGCTGTGTCAGCTGCTACTACCGGTAAATGCAGAGGCAGCTTCAGCCGCAGGCTATTCGGTCGTACTGGCATCTGCTCCGGGGAAAAACCTGAAATGGCAGGCTAAAAAAAGCCCGTTATTCAGAGGTTATACAATTTACGTCGAGCAGACGACGATAAAAAACTCGCCCTGGGAACGACTATGCCTGGGTTATTTTGAAGACCGGAAACGGGCGGCATCGATAGCAAAAGAAATACAGGGCATATACCCCGGTGCATGGGTTCAACAAACATCGGCAAAAAATAATACATATAAACTCAGGCCCGCATCATCTCCATCAGCCGTTAAAGCATCAGCCGTGGTTTCACCAGGTTCTTCCAATTTGTCAGAGAAACAGCTGGATAGTCTGATGCAGCGAGCCAGGCAGGATATCAAGACAAAAAAATATAGCAGCGCGATCCGTTACCTGAAAGCGGTTATAGCGGCGGGTGATGATAAATATACTCGCCAGGCGCTGGAGCTCCTGGGCCAGGCAAGACAACGTAACGGGCAGTATGCGCATGCCGTCGATATCTATGAACAATATCTGGCACGCTATCCAGACGGCGAAGCCTCAGACAGGGTCAGGCAGAGACTGGCCGGATTACAGACTGCGAGCAAAGGGCCTAGAGACGAGATCCGCATGACCACTGATGAGGTGAATGAGATCACGAGCTACGGCACCCTGTCACAACGCTATCGCAGAAACACCGCCGAAACCGATGATGCTGGCAACATAACAAACCTGTCTCAGTTCTATAGTTTTATCGACCTGACGACACTGCAGAGGACGGCAAGATTTGATCACCGTTATCAGTTTACCGCTGACCACATCTATGATTTTATCGATAGCGATGATGACAGCGAATTCCGCTTCATCGAAACTTACTACGAGTTAAGTCACAGAAAAACGGGCACCTCTGGCAGGTTCGGTCGACAGCAGATCCGGATAGGCGGACTGCTAAAAAGGTTTGATGGCGTATCCGCCGGCTACCAGTTCACCCCGGAGATGCGATTGAATTTCCTTGGCGGCTTCCCGGTTGATATCGATAACAAATCATCGATCAATGAGCATAAAACATTCTACGGTTTCACTTTTGAAACAGGCACATTCCTCAAGCACTGGGACATGAAACTGTTTTATTTTGACCAGGAAGTCGATGGCCTGACAGATCGCAACAGTATAGGCACCGAAGTGCGTTATTTCGACAAAAGAACATCAGTATTTGGCATGATTGATTACGATGTATTTTACAAAGAAGTCAATGTCCTGCAGTTAAATGCCAACACCCTGCTTGATATCGGCACCACGGTCTACCTGAATTCATTCATCCGTAAGACCCCTCTGCTCGCCACCAGTAACGCACTGATCGGCCAACAGGAAAGCAGCATCGAAGAGCTGAAAGAAGTTTTGAATATAGAACAGATATACCAGCTCGCCCGGGACAGAACAGCCAATAGTCAGACTATAACTCTCGGTGGCTCACAACCGGTGAGTAAACGGTTCCAGGCAACTGCGGATATCACTTTCTCTCAAGTCGGTGAAACGGTTACATCCGGCGGCGTACTTGCCACTGAAAGTAGCGGCACAAATTATTTCTTCAGTACCCAGCTGGTGGGCAATAATCTACTGCTAAAACGTGATACCGTCGTACTCGGACTACGCTACTACAGTACGTCACCGTCAGATACTATCTCGCTGATCGCCAACACGAGGTTTCCCATCACACGAAACTGGCGGATCAATCCTCGGTTGCAATATGATATCCGCGACTTTACTGATGGCCGTTCACAAAATAGATTACGTGCTTTACTAAGAACAGACTACCGCTACCTGAATAAGGCTCGCTTCGATTTTGAGATTGGGTACGATGCAACACAGACTGATGAAGCGAATACCGCTCAGTCACTGGCCAATAATAATCTATTCTTCATGCTCGGCTATCGCTGGGACTTTTAAATCCCCCATCAATAGATTACTCAAGCCCATATTTCGATCCCTCGAAGGTTCAGCATCTACTCTCGACCGTCCACACTTAAAAGCACTCACTATTTTATCTAAATTCTAACTTTCAGATAGTTAGCAAAACAGCAACAAAATTTATTGAACTGCTAACCCAAAAAAATTTTATATTGGTACATTCTTATGTTCTAACAAGCTGTTTTTCTAAAATTATTAAGTATCGGAATTTATTATGAAAACCTGACTTATCCACAGTTTTTCCGATATTACTCCACTAGAATATACACAACATATTGTGCTTGACTTCACACACGACCACATTCTATAGTATTCGGCATCAAAACCCTGCAACAGAACAGGGCAATAAATATAACAGCTACAACATTCGCGGGAAGGGCAATGCAAGCAAATACACCAAACCAAGACCAAAGTTCATCAATCGACAAACCAGAAACAAACATAAACAACATCTCAGCAACAGATTCAACCAGCATCGCAGCAACAGCACCGGGACAATTTCGAGTTATCCGACGCAACGGCAAAGTTACATCCTTCGATAAAGAGAAAATATCTATCGCGATGACAAAAGCATTTCTTGCCGTCGAAGGCGGTAATGCTGCAGCCAGTAATCGTATTCATGAGATCGTTAAAAACCTGACCGAAGAAGTAAGCAATGCTCTGACCCGACGTATCCCTGACGGTGGCACCTTCCATATCGAAGACATCCAGGACCAGGTCGAACTGGCACTGATGCGTGGCGGTCACCAACAGATATCACGTGCTTACGTCATCTACCGAAATGAACACGCTAAAGCCAGAGCCCAGGAACAGAGCGAGCTAGCGGAATCTGCCGTCAGCGACATCAACGTAACACTCGAGGATGGCAGCATTCAACCGCTTGATAGCAAGCGTCTACACGCCATCGTCAGCGAAGCCTGTGAAGGCCTGAAAGACGTCGATGCACAGGCTATCCTGGACGATACCGAACGTAACCTGTTTGACGGTGTACCCAATAAAGATGTCTCACGTATGCTGGTGATGAGCGCACGTACACTGATCGAAAAACAGCCCGACTACTGTCGTGCAGCCGCACGTTTATTACTCGATGACCTGCGCACAGAGGCGCTCAGCTTCGTTTATAACAAGCCATTTAATGCGACACAGACAGAGATGAAAACGCAGTATACGCATTATTTTGCAGAGTACATCAAGCGTGCCGTCGACCTGGAACTGCTCGACCCACGCCTGGGTGAGTACGATCTGGACTTTCTCGGCAAGCAACTAGACGTGTCACGTGACCACCAGTTCACCTACCTCGGCTTACAGACACTGTACGACCGTTACTTCATCCATTCAGAAGACACCCGTTTCGAACTGCCACAGGCATTCTTCATGCGCGTTGCCATGGGTCTGGCGATCAACGAGATCAACCGTGAACAGAGCGCTGTGGAATTCTACCGCCTGCTGTCATCGTTTGATTTCATGAGTTCGACACCGACATTGTTCAACTCCGGCACCCTGCGTCCTCAGCTCTCCAGCTGTTACCTGACCACCGTACCAGACCACCTGGACGGCATCTTCGGTTCGATCAAAGACGATGCCCTGCTCTCTAAATACGCAGGCGGCCTGGGCAATGACTGGACACGTGTGCGCGGCATGGGGGCACATATCAAGGGCACCAATGGCAAATCGCAGGGCGTCGTTCCGTTCCTGAAAGTAGCCAACGATACCGCTGTTGCGGTCAACCAGGGCGGCAAGCGCAAGGGCGCCATGTGTGCCTACCTGGAATCATGGCACATCGATATCGAAGAATTTTTAGACCTGCGCAAGAACACCGGTGATGACCGTCGCCGTACCCATGACATGAACACCGCGAACTGGATCCCTGACCTGTTCATGAAGCGCGTCGCCGAAGACAAGGAATGGACACTGTTCAGCCCGAACGAAACTCCCGAGCTGCATGAACTGTGCGGCAAGAAATTCGAAAAAGCATATGTCGCTTACGAAGAAAAAGCCGCTAATGGTGAACTGCGTGTACACAAGACCATCAAGGCAGCCGCACTATGGCGCAAGATGATCAGCATGCTGTTCGAAACAGGCCACCCGTGGGTTACCTTTAAAGATCCATGCAACCTGCGCTACAGCAACCAGCATGTCGGCGTGGTACACAGCTCTAACCTGTGTACCGAGATCATGCTGCATACCAACGATCAGGAGATCGCAGTCTGTAACCTGGGCTCGGTCAACCTGCCTGCGCATATCAATGACAATGGCCTCGATACCGAGAAACTGGAACGCACCATCAACACTGCGATGCGCATGCTGGACAACGTCATCGACTATAACTTCTACAGTGTTCCCGAAGCACGCGACTCGAACCTGCGTCACCGCCCGGTCGGAATGGGTGTCATGGGTTTCCAGGACGCACTGTATAAACAGCGCTTGCCATACGCTTCGGAAGATGCGGTCGAATTTGCCGACCGTACCATGGAAGCCATCAGCTACTACGCGATAAAAGCCTCGAGCAACCTGGCTGAAGAACGCGGCCGCTACTCTTCTTTTGACGGTTCCCTGTGGAGCAAAGGCATCCTGCCTATCGACTCACTGGACTACCTGGCAGAAGGCCGCGGTAACTACCTGGAAGTCGATCGCAGCCATACCTTCGACTGGGATTCCTTACGTGCCCGCGTACAGAAAGTAGGCATGCGTAATTCCAACACCATGGCGATCGCACCGACGGCAACCATATCGAATATCTGTGGCGTCAGTCAATCCATCGAACCGACCTACCAGAACCTGTTCGTAAAATCGAACCTGTCAGGTGAGTTCACCGTGGTGAACCCTTACCTGATCAGCGATCTTCGCGACCGCGGCATCTGGGACGAAGTCATGGCGAATGACCTCAAATACTACGATGGCAGCGTACAGCAGATAGACCGTGTTCCTGGCGACCTGAAAGCGCTATACCAGACCGCCTTCGAACTCGATGCGCGCTGGCTGGTAGAAGCCGCTTCACGCCGCCAGAAATGGCTCGACCAGGGTCAGTCATTGAACCTGTACATGTCTGAGCCTAACGGCCAGAAGCTGGACGCACTATACAAACTGGCCTGGGTACGTGGTCTGAAGACAACTTATTACCTGCGCTCGATGGGAGCGACCCATGTTGAGAAATCAACCATGGATTCCAGTCGAGTCACTGGCCTGAATGCTGTCGGCAATGATCAGGAGGCCGCAGCGGCAGGCTCAGAAGCACCGAAGGCCTGCTCTATCCTGGACCCGGATTGCGAAGCTTGCCAATAGTATCCAGGCGGGGACATGGGTAAAAACAGGTAACATCTAAAAACTTAACAAGATATAAGGGCATTCATAAAAATAGCAGGTAAAAATAATAATAAAAAAGGAGGCGCTAACGTGAGCCTTATTGATGAGTTGAACCAGGTGATTTACGACCTACCATTTAACAAACATCAGATGAAACGAAGCGAGATCGCACATTTTTGTGAGCATGATGGCATTTGTATAAGTTTCACGCGAGCCCGGACCACATGGCATGCCCTGGCACCCTGTGCGGTAAAACCCTGGTGGCTGTTCCTGGAACCGCTGCGCAGGAACCTGAAAAAAGAGATGCTAGATAAGTTGATGCCGGAAAAGAATAACCAGGTACAGAACAAAGATACAAGTACAACAAAAATAAGAAACGAAGACACAGAGGTAATAGAAAATGCTTAATAACTGGGACGACCCTTTTGCACAATTTTCCAATAACAAGAATGCGGCTAGCGATATCGGCAATACAGTCAATCATGCCATCAACGCGGAAGCCCTCGAAACAGAAGCCAAAGAAGCAATAGCAAAGGCCATCCCTGAAGCGACCTCAGATGCCAGTTCTGTAACTGAGACACCTGCTGCTACAACCGCAACATCATTGTCTGCGACTCAGGCAGCTAAAGCGCCACATGCGGGTGACGGCATCGTCAGCAATGAGCAGCTGATGGCGACCGCCGGTGCTGCGCCACAGGTTAATCCGATTATCGAAGACGTACCGCAATCGACTGAGACTGCAGAAACAGACCTGACTGGTACCGGCCTGGAAGAGATCGAGATGGGTGCTTCGCGCATCCAGGTTGATGATAAAAAGATCATCAACTGCCGCGCTGACCTGAATCAACTGGTGCCGTTCAAATACGACTGGGCCTGGCAGAAGTACCTGGACGGTTGCGCCAACCACTGGATGCCGCAGGAGATCAACATGACTGCCGACCTCGCCCTGTGGCGTGACCCTAACGGCCTGACTGATGACGAGCGCACCGTGATCAAACGTAACCTCGGTTTTTTTGCCAGCGCAGATTCACTGGTCGCCAACAACCTGGTGCTCGCCGTATACAAGCACATCACAAACCCTGAGTGCCGCCAGTACCTGTTACGCCAGTCCTTCGAAGAAGCGGTCCACACCCACGCATACCAGTACTGTGTCGAGTCACTGGGACTCGATGAAGGCGAAATCTTCAACATGTATCGCGAACTGCCTGCCGTGGCACGCAAAGCAGAATGGGCACTGCCTTTCACCCAGCACCTGGCCGATCCAAACTTCCATACCGGCACACCGGAAAATGACCAGAAACTGTTGCGCGAACTGATCGCTTTCTATGTCGTATTCGAGGGCATCTTCTTCTACGTAGGCTTTGCCCAGATCCTCTCCATGGGCCGTCGCAACAAGATGACCGGCGTCGCCGAGCAGTTCCAGTACATCCTGCGTGATGAATCCATGCACATGAACTTTGGCATCGACGTGATCAACCAGATCAAGATCGAAAACCCCCATCTGTGGACTGCCGAATTCCAGCAGGAAATGGTCGAACTGATCCGTGACGCAGTTGAGATCGAGACACAATATGCACGTGACACTATGCCTCGTGGAATCCTCGGTCTGAATGCACCGATGTTTGAAGAATACCTGCAGTTCATCGCAAACCGCCGCTGTTCACAGATAGGTCTGCCTGAACAGTACAAAGGCGCCAGCAACCCGTTCCCATGGATGTCAGAAGTCCTTGACCTCAAGAAGGAGAAAAACTTTTTTGAAACCCGCGTCACCGAGTACCAGACAGGGGGCGCGCTGAGTTGGGATTAACCCGACTTTCCTGATATGACAGTCATTCACTGCACGCGAACGTGCGGCTAGGATCTGGATATAAAAATAAGCCTTGGAGGCTGGAGTGAATTTGAAGGCGATGATTTATCATCGCCTTTTTTATTGCATTATGTGACACATAGACTAGATGTATTAGTAATCTTTCATAAACAGCAGGATTTTAGATACTCTGCCAGCACGCAATTTAGTGCAATCGCTTGACATATACTATTTTGGGAATATAATCCCAATTAATTAAGAACATTCATTGCGATGGGTCTTAAGAAATAAATCATCAGCGCCTTATCCGGGCCCACACCTACACCCGGAAACCCTGCGATATTGGGTGAAATGAGTCTAAACAGCTAAATTAACTCGTCAGGTTTTGCTGCAGCGTTACGCAGGCAGAAACAAAGACTATGGTATTAACTATGCTAATACACCGGATACCCGGAAAGCTGGCAGGCTACTTTTATGTACTTGTGCTGGCTGCTTTGATCAGCGCCTGCGATAGCGGCGGACAGGAAACATCTACGCGTACTGGCGTCAGTAATCCTATAGTTGCCAGAACAGGTCCCATCATCGCGATCAGAGTGGATGAGACCGCCACTCTGGATGGCAGCAAATCCTCTACCGTAATATCAGCACCGCTCAGTTTCAGCTGGTCCTTCAGTCATAAACCGGACGCCAGCAACGCCAGCTTACAGGGTGCGACTTCAGCAAACCCCAGTTTCGTCGCCGATGCCAGCGGTGTCTACATGGCACAACTTGTCGTTAATGCCAATGGTATCTCCAGTCAGCGCGCCATTCAGACCGTGATCGTCACCCATAGAGGTGAAAGACATCCGACGGGACGATATAACCACGCCGGTTTATCGTCAGAATGCGTCAACTGTCACAATGGTGAACTGGTAGATCCGGGAAAATCGCCAGATCACCTGGCGACCAGCAATATGTGCGAAGCATGCCATACACCTCAGGGAGCCAAGATCATCCCCTTTGCTGATCACCTTGAGGTATTTGGTAACTGCAGCGAATGCCATAACGGTATAAAAGCCATCGGCAAGTCCCAATCTCATGCACCGACGACTGCAGAATGTAATGACTGCCATAATACCACCAGCTTTCTAGCGCTTGGAGCAGACGGCAAATTTGATCACACGAATATCTCGAGGTCATGTTCAGGCTGCCACAATGGGAGTGTCGCTATCGGCAGGACAGCCACCTTTTCAGATATTCCGCCTGGTACCCACCCGGATAACACATCTGAGTGCGGTTACTGCCATACCACGGATAGTTTTCAAAATGCCTACCCCGACCATACTGGTCCTGCCGTGACTGGGCCAGGTATAAGCTGTGATTCCTGCCATGTCGCCGACGGCTCAGGTCCGGCGTTAGGCCAAATTTTCGGTCATCCAGACACGACTAATGTCGATTGCGGCTCATGCCACAGCATCATAACTTTCAAAATGCCCGGTGGCATTTTCAACCACAGGCTACTTGATTCATCAATACAATCATGCGAATCATGTCACAACGACAACACCAGTATCAACGCACCCGCCAAGTCGTCCGCATTGCCCAGCCACCCATTCACTACAGCCGATTGTGGATCGTGCCACAATACCGAGAGTTTCTTTCCAGCATTTGGCGTCGATCATACCGGCATCGTAACTGATTGTGGCGTCGCCTGTCATATTGCTGATGGCTCGGGCACCGCGAGTGGTATGCCCCTGAGCACACCTTTCTATGCTCACATGCCGACCAGTGAAGATTGCAGCGCCTGCCACACTCCAGGAACATTTAGCACTGGTACCTTTGACCATGTCGGTGTCGCTACTGGCAACTGCACGTCGTGCCATGACAACAGGATTGGTGTAGGTAAACTTCTGAATCACATACCGACCACCCCTGGCAACCAGGAGTGCGACGACTGCCATAACACCACGACCTTTGCTGGCGCCATATTTGACCATACCAGCACAGATACCAGCAACTGCCTGGCCTGCCACGATGGCAACATCAGCATCGGCAAGTCTCCTGCTCATGTCAACACCAACCTTAACTGTGCGTCTTGCCACGACACCCCCACCTTTACTAGTTTCGCTGCTACTTTTGTTCATGATCTGAGTATCGTGGGCAGCGATTGTGCGTCCTGCCATAACACCGGCATTGCAATGCCGAAGAAGGTCAACCACATACCATCACAGGCTGAATGCAGCGTGTGTCACGGTGACACGAGTACGGGTGGCTTTATATCCACAACATTTTTAACGACCGTGCATCCCGGCATCACCAGTGGCTGTGAAGGTTGTCACAGCAGCCAGTTTATTCCTGGTAATCCGAATGCTATCAAGGCTGCAAACCATTTACCCACGGCCCAGGATTGCGACGTTTGCCACACGAATGGTGCCTTTAAACCATCAAATTTTGATCACACGGGTATTACCGGTAATTGTGAATCGTGCCATGACGGCAGTGGCAAACACGTGGCTGCCGGTGCCCTCGGAAAAGCGCAGGCGCCTAACCCCCACCCTGCCACGACTGCCGACTGTGGATCATGCCATGCTATTGGCAACAATTTCCAGGATGGTACTTTTGATCATAGCGGTATCGTGAATAACTGCGCATCATGTCACGGAGACAATCCGACGAGTACGCCGCTGGGGCCGAGGAAGAATAGCGGCCATGTTGTGACAAACCAGGATTGCTCAGTCTGTCATGTAACCGGCACCTTTATGAATGCAGTTTTCGATCATACCGGTATCGTTAACAACTGCGCATCCTGCCACGACGGTTCTGCCGCAATAGCAACCATCAAGAGCAGCAGCCACCTTTCCACAACCGAGGATTGTTCGCTGTGCCATAACACCACCGCTTTTGCTGGTGCCAGGTTCGATCACTCAGGCATAGTTAATGGCTGTGCGACTTGCCATGATGGCGCGACTGCCCCCGGTAAAACACCGCCGCCAAACCACGTACCAACCAACGGCGACTGCAGCGATTGCCATCAGACCACGGGGTTTGTGCCGGCGACATTTTCTCATACAGGCATCACAGATAACTGTGCATCGTGTCATGATACTGGTTTCGCCGTAGGCAAGTCAGCTTCTCATTTACCAACCAGTAAGGATTGCGGTCTGTGTCACAACACCCGTACTTTCACTGGCGCTGTATTTGATCATACCGGCATCGTGAACAATTGTGAGTCCTGTCATGATGGTGCTACGGCAATCGGCAAAGATGCCAAGACCAACCCTGCGCACCTGGTAACCGGACTGGATTGCCATGCATGCCACACCACTGCAACCTTTGTCGGTGGTAGCTGGGTTCATGATGCCAGCACTGCCAATACATGCGACAACTGTCACCGCACAAATGGTGGTGCAACCCCTAAATCGACAGGCCATTTAAGTACCACGGAACAATGCGATGTCTGCCATACCACCAATGGCTGGGCACCGACCAGCTTCAGCCATAACCCAAATGGCGGCTACCCCGGCGATCACAGGCGTGATCCGGGCTGTAATGGCTGTCATGGTGCTACGATAAGCAGTACACTGCCATATCCCCATCCGAACTACGCACCACCGACTCGAAATACAGTCTATTGCGCCGCCTGTCATGCCGGTGATTTCGAACGTAAAGGTGATCACATCGGCGGTGAAAACGGTACCGTGGAACAGAACAAAGATTGCGCTGGTAGCGGCTGCCACAGTGTCAGGGATGATGAGCTATAAGGCTTACAAAATCTGGACATAGGTGAGTTAAACTGGAATCGGGCCATTTGCTTAACAGCAAAGCTGCACTCTACACTTATCTATCCGGTATCCAAGATATAGCTTCTGAAGTAAACCATGCAAGCGGGAATGAGTTTGAAGGCGATGATTTATCATCGCCTTTTTTATTGTGAAAAGTGACAGTTTCTATAAGCTGACAATGGTACCTGTCTTGTCATATTTATTTACACACTTAAGGAACAGCCAGTGTAGAATCAATCAACGAAATATTTGATAGAGATCAATAATTTACCGCCTATGCTCGACTATATCTTCTTCAACAAAGAAACCTGTGATTTATTTCAAAATTCTGCCAAATCGGCAGAAATTAAGACTATAGTAGACTGTGCAGATGGCTGTTTTACGGTTAGACTGCCTGAAGATTCGGACGAACTTATCCTCGAGAAACTGGAAGATTACTACGACGAATTGATGGATATGGACAGGACACTTGCTGAACAGCAGGATGATTCTACGGACAATATCCACGCCGCCGGTATAACGGTACAGCTGAAAGATGGTCGTAACGTTTATGCCAACGTATCACCCGACCTGTTAAACAAGGTGATGCAAAATATCAGTACGGATGAGCTGAACACATTAGTATGTGCAATTACGGAAGCAGTAGAAGACCCTGATGAAAGCAGCCTGTGTCAACGGTGACTGGCAACGTCAGGAACGTACCACTTATTGCGGAGTTACTGAATGAGTATTTGTGACAAATGTAAAGATAAAGAGCATTGTTCGGCATTGCCCGGCATATGCCTGAAACTTCCCTGCATCCTCGCAGGTTCGGTTGCTGTTATGGTTATTATTTTTATTTTTAACAGCACCCTGTAAGCTTTCTATGCACTAAAAGAATAATAATAAAACAATATAATCATCTGCGATGAAAATAATCGAAGTCATTGCAGACCACGGTTACCACGACACTATATTAGATTAGCGATTGCTGAACAGCAGCAGGTCGATGTTTCCTGGTCCACTCAAAATAGTGAAGATGGCAGAATAATCACTCGACTGCTGGTACATCCGGAGAAACGCCAGAAAGTACTAGATGCATTGCAGACCATACTGCACCATGCAGAGAATTATCGCGTCCTGATCCTGCCTGTCGATACAGCACTTCCCAAACCCGCGGAAGCAGACCTGGAATCACTGACGGCTGAACAGCAGGAAGAACAGAAAGCAAAAGACAGACAGAGAAGAAAAGCTGCCTTGATGAGCACCCGTGAAGAGATCCTCGCGCAGGTAAAAAAAGAGGCACAGCT
>Ga0316198_10001303_pt1 | contig 14575 bp, 16 predicted proteins | sample OudBieAanoxic_MG_FD_204935 | JGI IMG/M metagenome (GOLD analysis project Ga0316198, IMG submission 204935) | Coastal sediment microbial communities from Oude Bieten Haven, Netherlands - site A anoxic | ecosystem: Environmental > Aquatic > Marine > Coastal > Sediment | place: Netherlands...
CGCGAACGCCCCGAAGATGTTCCATCCCTCGCGCAGCAGTTCCTCGAAGAATCTGCACGGCGCGGGCCACAAGGGGAGGGCAGTCGCTACACCATCACCGACGACGCCATGACGAAACTCAAAGCGTACCCGTGGCCGGGAAACGTCCGTGAGCTCAAGAACACAATCGAGCGCGCCGTCTCCCTAGCGAATGGCACTGAGCTCGGTATGCACGATCTCCTGCCGGCGTCCCAGAAGATGCCTCCGGTGTTGCTGCCCGGCGGCACCGCCGAGCAATTCGTAGACGATGACACGCCTTTCAAAGACGCAAAGCAACGCGTCATCGACGCATTCGAAGTGCAGTACCTCAAGGCGCTCCTCGACAAACACGGGGACAACATCACCCGAAGTGCCAAGGCTGCTGGCCTTACTCGCTACCACCTCCGCGAACTTGCCAAGCGCTACGGCCTACGTGGCGAAATCGACGGGTCCGACGGAGACTGACGCGCGCGGCCACGTACCCGCACGTCAGCTTGCCCGCTCAGAATCGCGGATCTCCGCGAGCCCGGAGTGCTGGTTTCTTGAAGTCGAGTCGGAGAACGTCTGGGAAGATCATGCCCCGTTCTCGACCGCGAGCCTTACTCGTTGCTCAAAATCACCAAGAACGCGGCAAAAACAACAGGCCGCGCGGCCTGTTGGCTCCACGAGATTGACCGAGATACCCGCCGCCCGCCTATAGTAACAACATGGGGGGGGCTGCGTTCTCGTTGATCGCTGCATTGGCGCTGTGTTGGTCGATGGCCGCGTTTGCGGAACCGCCCGCCGGACAGACGGCCGTGCCGGCTCCCTACTGGGCGAAGTCGATCGAAGTCGTGAACGACGGATCCCCTGTGATGGTCGAGCCCGACTCTGAATCTCGGCGACGGGGTACGGTCGGCGCCGGCACACGGCTCGGCTTCAAGCGGCGTGTCTTTGGCAAGAGTTGCTCCACGGGCGCTTGGTACGAAACGACCGATCTGCTCTACATCTGCGAAGCAAACGTAGAGCCTTCGCCCAACCTTCCCGGGCCCGGGATCGACGAATGGGCGGCGAACGGCAAGCGACTTCCCCAACGCTACGCTTTCGTCAAGTTCGACGGCACCCGCGCCTACGCCCACCCAAGCGACTACTTCCGCAACGACTACGTCGAAGCATTCGGCAAGAGCTTCGGAATCGTCATCACCGGCGAGCAAGTCTACCAGGGCATCGAGTTCGTTCGCACTCGTCGACACCTTTGGATCGAACGCGGTTCCGTGCATTTCGTCGAGGGCAGCCCGTTCGTAGGCGAAAAGCTCGAACCAGGTCGTGCGCTCGACATTGCATGGGTGTCCAAGCGCCCGGCCAAGGTGTTCGACAAGCCCCACGGTCGAACGCTCGAGCGCCTAGACCGACACACGCTCGTACACATCCAAAGCGAAAAGGGCCGCTGGGTGCGCCTTCGTTCCGGAGGCTGGATGCAACGCGCCGCCCTTGCGCGGCCCGAGCTCATGCCGCCACCGGACGGCGTTGGTCCCACAGACCGCTGGATCGACATCGATATCGAGCAGCAGCTTCTCGTCGCCTACGAGGGTCCCACGCCCGCGTTCGCAACTCTGGTGTCCACCGGCCGGAACACAAAGGAGTCGGAAACCCCCCGGGGCGTCTTTCAGATCTGGGTCAAGCTCGACTACTCCGACATGGACGACCTCGAGCGCACCGACGTCGACAAGAACTACGCCATCCAAGACGTTCCTTGGGTGCAGTTCTTCAAAGGCTCTTACGGCTTCCACGCGGCCTTCTGGCATGACGACTTTGGCCGCCGTCGCTCTCACGGCTGCATCAATCTTTCCCCGGGCGATGCCCGCTATCTCTTCTCGTTCACACATCCCGTTCTGCCGCCCGGCTGGAACGCCATTCTTCCCGTGCCTGAGGATCGCCCCACGACCGTGCAGGTCCGAGCCAGCCACTGACACCGAACAGGCCGCACGGCCTGTTGTTTTCTCCACGAATTGATCGGTTCACACGCAACTCCCACGACGCTCGCCCGATAACAGGGCGTGGTCTTCGTTGAGTACATCGTTCTGCTGGGAGTCGTCGTTCTGGCGGCGGGTCTAGCGCTCTACGGACTCGGCGTACCGCTCGTGCAGGCTTTCTACCTCACGAAGCTCTTCATTCTTCTACCCATTCCCTGAGGCAACAGGAGGCGCTCGTGAAAAACGATCCAACCAGCATCCCGAAGCTCGTGGCAGACAAACGCGGTCTCACCACGGTCGAATACATCATCGTTCTCGGCCTGGTCGCGGTCGTGGGCATCGCCGCGTGGCAGCAGTTCGGTGAAACCCTCACTGGCGAAATCCAGGCCGCCGACGGCTACATCTCCGACGTCGTTCAATAGGAGGAGCCGCGTGTTTGATCTGATTCCCATTGCGATGGTGCTCGCGGTGATAGTGGCTGCCACCGCGGCGGTTTCCGATGCTCGCTCGGGCACGATTCCGAACTGGATCACGCTGCCTCCGATCGCTGCGGCCCCGCTCGCCTATGCGGTGGTGCTTGGGCTCGAGTACGGGCTTCAATCACTGGCATCGTCGTTCGTTAGTGGCGTCGCCCCTTATCTGATGTTTCGTCGGCAAGCCATGGGAGGCGGCGACGTGAAGCTCTTTGCGGCCCTGGGTGCCGTTGCGGGCTTCGATCCGCTCGTAGGTGTGCGAATCCAGCTGACAGCATTTGCGCTGGCCATGTTTTTCGCCCTCTGCCGCCAAGCTTGGCGCGGCAGGCTGCTCACCACCCTGGCCTCGGCTGCTGCGCTGCCGCTGAATCGCGTCCTTCCTCTGCGATACCAGCTTCGCGTAACGGACGATCTGAGAACGCCCATCCGAATGGGTGGAGCGATTCTTCTAGCCACGGTGACGTCGTCGCTACCCTACGTCCCCCGCACGTGGGGCGGCTCATGACCTCCTCGGAAATGGGGCCGACGGGTCTCCTTCGCGATCTACGTGGCGTGGTCTTCCTGGAGTTTCTCGTCGCTTTCGTCCCCGTCTGGACCTTCGCTCTCTGCATCTTCCAGCTTGCGTTGATCGTTCGTGCAAACCTGATGGTGAAGCACTCAGCCGCCGCCGCCGCCCGTTCGGCCGCCGTCGTCCTGCCAGATGATCCGGCCGAGTACGGCGGCGAACCCGAGATGAGTGTTGGTCGAAATCTGGTTGCCGGCGACGACCTCCGGTCGGCTCTCGGTGGGATCTCTTCTGCCCTGCGGTCGCCTTCGACGCACGCCATGGCCCAAGCGCTCTCTGGGCGCGCTCTTGTCAGCGTTGGCAGATCTAGACTCAACACAATCCGGCTCGCGGCGCACGTTCCCCTCATGCCGTTGGCGCCGCTGAACGTGGGAAGGGATGCCCGCCCCAGTCTTCGAAAGGCGCTGGGGGGTCCGGGGTCACTGGGGAGCGCACTCTACTACCAACCTTTTGCGGTCGCCGTGACCTTTCCCGATGCGAATGGGGGCATCGTCGCCGGGCCTGAAGTCACCGTCCGCATCACCTACGCCTACCAGTGCGACGTACCGCTCGCCCGCCGGATCCTCTGCTCCCCGTTTGACCAACTCGACAACCCCTTCGACTGGGATCAGTCCTTTCTCTCCTTCGCGCAGAGCCTTGTCGGCGGCCGGTTTCGGGAGCTACAGCACCAATCGACAGCGTTAGTCCACAGTGCCCCGTATCAGTACAAGGCGCGCGGCTCATGACTACGCGCTGCCGACACTCGATCGTCCGTGAGACCGAGGGCGCCATGATGCTCATGTCGCTCTTCCTCGGTCTCCTCTTGATCGGAGCCCTCTACTACATCCTCGGCATCGGCGACGCGTTGCTCTACCGTCGGGTCATGCAGGATGGCGCCGACTCAGGTGCGTTCGCCGCCTCGGTTATCGCGGCCAAAGGAATGAACCTGCATGTCCTGCTCAACGTCGTCATGGCCGTCACCGCAGGTGTGCTCTTGGTCATTCGCAGCGTCGAGGTTCTCCTAGAGATCGTTCTCGCGATACTCGCCGGTCTGGCGGCATCGGTCGTACTCGCTCCAAAGGCGCTCCCCCTGATTGCCGCGCTAAGCCCTGCAGAAGCCGCCGTCGAAAAGATTGGCGACGCAGTCGAACAATTCGTTCGCATCGCGCACGACGCGCTGGACGTCGCCCATCATGCCGTCCAACGCGGCTACCCTTTGCTCGCAGAGGCGCGCGCGGTGGACATGATGGCGTTTCAGGATGCCTATGATCCGCCGGTCTCGGCTGGCTTCGTCGTTCCTTTGCTCGGACCGAGGCTACCGAAAGGCGGGCGAGGCTTGCCGGTGGAGAAGGTCGACATCGGAATCTCGTGCGACCGCGTTGCGAACGCTTTGGGCAATCGTCTCAGCAACGTCAACTCCAAGGTCCCCAAGTGGTTGTTGAAGTTTCTCGGCGGAGTCGTCGCCAAGGCACTTCGACTGGGCAAGCGCCGGACCTGTGTCGACGATGTCGTTGAGTCACCGCGCGGCGTGATCGGCGACAGGGAGGACGGCACGACGGTGTGGCTAGGGCACGAGGAGTTCCAGTATCGGGCCTACGCGATTGGTCGTGACCCCCATTCGGGTCACTGGCAGACCGGCGAGCGCGGCATTCGAGTAGCACAGGGCGGGCGGACTGACGGTCGAAACGGAGCCTACGGATCGCATGCAGTAGGCCGCGTCAGTTTGGCGCAATCCGAGTACTACTTCGACGGTACGGAGAACAAGTCCGAGTGGTTGTGGAAGCAGCGTTGGCGAGCGCGCCTCCGACGATTTCGGATCTCGCGCGGTTTGGTTCCTTCCGGAATTACCGGCGCCTGCTCGGCCGCGGGGGGTCGGGCGCCTCATCGAGGCCTCACAGCCATCTGCGATCTCGTCAGGGATTTCTCGATCAATGCCATCTCCGCCCACTGAAAGGACTGAGTCATGCAGCCGCGCGCCAATCTACTAGCCAACGACACGGGTGCTGCCTTCGTCGAGGCCGTGGCTGCGGTGCCAGTCCTGGGAGTCATTCTTGCTGGTGTCTTGGCGCTCAATGCGATGTACGGCGCGAAGCTCGAAGCCAAGGCGCGTGCGAGGCGCGTCGCGTGGCTGGAGGCGGATTCGGGTCGCTGCCCGGCGCAGTCCTGCGCAGGCCCAGGTTGCCAGGCAATCGTGGCGGAGATGAGGGCAGGCGGCCTGGACGCGCTGAGCACTCAGCGGGACGGCAGGTTCTCCCTCGCCTCCTTTGTGGGGAGCGTGAAGGAGTTCTTCCTTGGGAGGGCGACTACAGGCCTAGGCACCGCGAATGCCCCGACTCCGAAGTTGGTGAGCTCGGGCCGAACCGAGCATCGAGGCGCAACGAGCCTTCTCTGCAACGCCAGACCCCGACTCATGAATTCGGGGGGTTCCATCCTCGACCATGCCTGCTCAACCGACCTGAGCACCACGGAGTACGCTAGTGAAATTTGCCGGTAGTCGATCCCTGCTGCGGTGCGTCCGACTCGCTCCCATGTTCCGTGTGACCGCCCTTGTCTCAGTCGCCGCGGCGCTCACTTGCGCGCTCCTACTCAGGGAAGCTCGGGCGCAGCTCGATGGGGCGATGCACGGCCTTGGCTCGAGAGTGATGGCGTTCCCCGAGGCGCCATCCATCGAAGTTCGAACCCTTCGAATCAACGGAGTCGAGGTCAATCTCCGGACGGAAGTCGTCGAGGCATCTCTGCTTCGCGTGCTTCACCACTATCGAGGTTTGTGCAGCAGCGCGGGCTCGGGTGGCGGCGACTACGGATCGATCCTCGCGGCCCTTGCTACGCGCAGCGGCAGCACCGACCGCGACGGATACGTTGCCTGCGTGGCGACTCGAGTGGGCGACCTCGGGACGCTCGTCGAGCGACTCGTGCGGTTCGGGCAAACCTGGAACCTCGCCGAGGTTGGACCGCTTCGCTACGCGTACGCCTCGCGATCCGCGGACCGCCCGGAAGACCAGACGTTCCTTCTCACGATGTGGGCCGACGCATCGCTCGACCTCCATGACCTCCTACCGATCGGCCAAGATGACGCGAAGGGGGCCGACCCCGAGGGCGTGCCTAGGCCGCCGCGCGCCCGGCGCATCCTCTCGGCTACCGAGGACTCGGCGCCTTCCGGTGTCTTCGTCTACCTCGCAGAAGTGGCACCTGCGGTCGAGTTGATGCGCGCGTACCGGAGCGCCCTGTTGGCGGCAGCTTGGAACATCCTCGAGCGAAGCCCGGGCGAGTCGCTTGAGCTGAGCGGAGTTCGCATCCTTTCCGCAGAGAAGGATGGGCGAACCCTCAGCATGCTGGCCCACGCCGGCGATTCCAACGCGACTGTGGTCAGTCTTCTCGTCTCGGAGGCGGAATAGTGGAACGAGCCGACCGCTCCACCAACCTGCCGCTATTGGCATCAATCGCCGTCGCCGTGCTCGGGGGCGCGCTCCTCGCGCTGTATGTACGGCAATTCCAACACACCGCGGTTGGAGGCACGCCAGTCGCGTTGTTGGCGTTGCGGAAGAACGTCCCCGCCGGCGAGCCGATCAGGGACGAGATGCTTATCGCTCACACTGTGCCAGAGAGCTACGTCGAGTCACGGCAGGTACTTGCATCGGAGAAGCCGCGCATCCTGGGTGTGCGAACCGCCATTGACCTCGAGGCGAATCAAACGCTCGCTTGGACCGACCTCGCGAGCACTCGTCGCGATCGCGCCTCGTTGTCCACACGGATTCCGCCGGGATTGCGAGCGATGAGCATTGAGCAGAGCGGCCGGCGGGCTTTTGGCGAGCTCCTGCGGCCTGGCGATCGCGTTGACGTTCTGCTGAGCAAGGTGAGGCCCGAACCCGACGCTCGCGCGGTAACGATCCCGCTACTGCAAAACATCCTCGTCCTTGCGGTGGGCAACGACCTCGGAGCTACCTACGTAGAGAGTGAGCGGAGTCGGACGGATTTCGTGACGCTGCTTCTTTCGGTGGATCAGGCGAGCCTCCTTGCCCATGCGAAACGGGACGGCGAGCTCAGCCTGACGTTGCGCAACGAGAGCGACCTCGAGATCAACGAAAGTTTGCCGGAGACCGACGACTTCGACGTTCTCGTTCAAGAAAGGCGCGCCCGAAAGCAACGTCGATTGTTGATCGAAAGGGTCGACTAGATGCGTGGCGCGACCATCCGGGCATCGCTTGTTGCGGTCGCGATCCTCTTTGGATCGCAACAGCCGCTCGTCGCGGATGCCGAGGTGCAAGAATCGAGGGAGATCGTTCTGCGCGTCGGCGAGCAGAAAAGCCTGTCTGCGCGGGGAGTACGCAGCTACTCCGAAGGGGATCCAGGGGTAGCTGACGTCCGCGTGACCCGCGACCAAAGCCGTTTCGTCATCGTCGGGAAGCACGAAGGCACCACCTCGTTACTGCTCATTCACAACGATGGCGTGCAGGTTCAGTACACCATCCGCGTCATCGCATCGGACGCCTCCCGGGGCTTTGGCCAACGAGAGAATATCCGTCTGGACCTGTACTTCGTGCTCATACAGGATCGATACACGCATCAAATCGGTCTCAATTGGCCTGGCAACATTGGCAGCACCATCACGCCTTCGCAGGCTGCCATCGCGATAACAGGCGGCTCCGGCGTACCGACCCAGAGCGCGTTTCAAATCTTGCCACAGACCTTCCTGCCTAGCTTCGACCTCGCGCAGGCCAAGGGATGGGCGAAGATGTACCGCCAAGCGACTTTGGTCACGGCCAACGGAACCGAGGCTGTCTTCACCGCGGGCGGTGAGTTCAATGTCCAGATTCAGAACAACCTGACCGTCGACGTCGAATCCATCGAGTTCGGGACGAAAGTGTCGGTACTTCCCCGATACGATGCGAGAAGCGGCCGCATCGAGCTCGAGATCACTGCCGACGTGTCCGACCTCGATGCCTCCCGGGGGATCCAGGGAATACCCGGTCGGGTCACATCCCACGTGGAAACGCTGGTGAACCTAGAGCTCGGTCAATCTGTTTCGTTGGCAGGCATCAGAGCTCGTACCGAACGACGAAGGAAGGACGGCATTCCCGGTCTAGCGATGGTGCCCTTCATTGGTGCCCTCTTTGGAACCCACGCCCGGGAGTTCACCGACGACGAGTCGTACATGCTCGTCGTGCCGTCGGTCGTTGAGCCGGTTAGCATGAGCCAGCGTGATCGCGTTGAAGAAGCGCTTCGAGTCTACGAGAGTTTTCACGGCGGCGTGAGCTCCTACGATCTTCTGGACCAACCGCGGCCTGGTGTCGAAAATTCCCGTGGAAGCGGGCCCCGATGAGCGAGGGCTTCTTGGTGCGAGTGAGGAGCCCCGACGGTGAGCTCAGTGAGTTGGTGGTCCCGATTGAGGACTCCCTTCTGGTTGGCCGCGACGCCGCGTGCGACGTAGTGTTGCCTTCACCCGCCGTCAGCCGGTTCCATCTAGAGGTCGAATGGCATGTCGACGGGCTTCGCCTGACGGATCGATCCTCCAACGGGACGCTGGCGGGGGATCTCCGTGTTCATCGGGCGACAGCGACGGTGCCGCCGCATGTAGGTCTCCAGGTTGGCCCCTACACATTGCGCGTCGCCTCACGACCGTCCGCGGCAGAGCTTCGACATGCCTCGCCCGAGCTCCGTCGCCGAATTCATAGAGCGTTGCTCGACCACCTCGATCTAGCCTCGCTCGACGCCACGAACATGGACGAGTCGGCGCTGCGCCCACGCGTCGTGAACGCGCTCGAGCTTATCGTCGCGAGCCACGCACGAGAGGTTCCAGAGTCGCGGGTACGCGAGCGCCTCGTCGCGGAGATGACAGATGAGGTCTTGGGGCTTGGGCCGCTTCAAGAGCTGCTGGACGACGATGCGGTGTCAGAGGTCATGGTCGTGGACCCGGAGACAATCTACGTCGAGAAACACGGAACCATCGAGCTCACCTCGCTCCGCTTCATGGACGACGAATCCTGTCGATCGGTCATCGAACGGATCGTTACTCCGCTTGGCAGGCGTATCGATGAAAGCACCCCTCTCGTCGACGCCAGGTTACCTGATGGTTCGCGCGTGAACGCCGTCATTCCCCCGCTCTCTATTCGCGGACCGTGCATCACGATCCGTAAGTTCGCGCGAAACCGGCTCCAGATGAGTCAGCTGGTTTCCTTTGGAGCTCTCAACGAGGCGATGGCCGCGTTCCTTCAACGTTGTGTGCGTGCGAAGAAGAACGTGATCATCTCCGGAGGCACGGGGAGCGGGAAGACCACGTTGCTCAACGTCCTCTCGTCGGCGATTCCAGCGCAGGAGCGGATCGTCACGATAGAAGACGCCGCCGAGCTCCGACTCGATCAGCCGCATGTCGTCTCTCTCGAGTCGAGACCCAGGAACCTCGAGGGGAGCGGTGAGTACACGATTCGCGATCTCTTGCGCAACGCTCTCCGAATGCGCCCTGATCGTATCCTTGTCGGCGAATGCAGAGCTGGCGAGGCGATCGACATGCTTCAAGCCATGAACACCGGGCATGAGGGATCGATGACCACGACTCATGCCAACAGCGCCAGGGAGGCGATGAAGCGCATCGAGACGCTCTGCATGATGTCTGGCCTCGATCTGTCTCCGCATTCGCTGCGCGAGCAGATTGCGTCGAGTGTGCACATCGTCGTGCAGCAGACGCGACTTTCCGATGGGACACGCCGGGTTACTTCCATTGCGGAGGTCGACGCGCTCGATGAGGATGGTGAGCTCGTTCTGCACGACATCTTCTGCTTTCACAGGACGGGCACGGGTCCTGGGGGTGAGGTCCTCGGCGAGCACCGATCGACCGGCTACGTTCCTAGCTTTCTCGATGATTTCATCGCTCGCGGTCTGGTCGAAGAGGGTGTGTACCTATGACTCCGTTGTTGCTGGCGTCAGCGGCGTTGCTCTTGTCCGGGCTCTCGGCGACCACGTTCTTCACACTGAGCATGGGCGGAGGCGCCCTCGGTCGCGCACTCGTGCATTACGAAGCCCGGCTCGAGCGGCACACGTCTTTCCTCCTACTCAGCTACGGCGCTCGAGACATCGCGCGGACCCAGTTGCTCGCGGTGTGCGGATGTTTGGTCCTCGTCCTAGCAACGCAGCGCCTCGCATTCGTTGCGCTCGGGTGCGTCTTCGCCCTGCTGCCGCCGTTTGTCTTGTGGAAGCGCCACCTCGCGCGAATCACCAAGCTGGAGCGGCAGCTCGATACCTGGCTACTCATGTTGGCGAACGCACTCAAGGCCACTTCTTCCGTCGGAGAAGCCATCGCTTCGACCGCCACCCTGGTACCGCAGCCCTTCAGTGCAGAAGTCGACCTGCTCGTGAAGGAGCTTCGTCTCGGTGTTCCGCTTCACCGTGCGCTCTCTGAAGCCGGGGCACGAATCGGTAGCAGCGCCGTGTCGGGCGCATTGATGGTGATCCTCGTCGCTCGCCAAACCGGTGGAGATCTATCGAACACGTTGGAACGTGCCTCCGCAGCCCTCCGCGAGGCTGCCAGGCTAGAAGGCGTACTCCGCACGAAAACAGCCGAGGGCCGGGGCCAAGTCGTGGTGCTTTCGCTCGTGCCTTTCGTCTTGTGCATCGTGATCGCATGGCTCGACCGGTCTTGGTTCGATCCACTGATCCACCAGCCCCGCGGTAGGGCGATTCTCGCGTCGTGCGCGTTGACATGGACCACCGCTGTCGCGTGGGCCCACCACATCGTGGGGACCGAGTTATGAGCAACTCCGAGCTGTTTCTTCTGCTGACCGGGTCCGTCGCACTGGTTGCCGGGTCTTCAGGGCTCACCTTTGAGCTGTTCCGAAGGCAGCCCGCACCCCGTCCTCTCCTCGGTAACCGCGGACTCAAGCGAGCCCAGGCCCTAGCCCGAGGCGTATGGTTCGCCCCAATCGAACCGGCGGTTCGCTACTTGGCCGCAAGGCTATCCGGGCTCTGTCCCCCATTCCTCATGCAGCGAATTAGCGGTGCGCTGATTGAGTCCGGTGACTATCTCGGCCTTTCCGAGGACGAGCTGATCGCACTATGCGCTCTCTGCGCGGCGGCCTCTGGCGGGTTGGCGCTTTTCACTGGCGCGTTCACGGATCTACCCCTGGCGCTTGCGGCAGTGATGACGGTTCTTGGAGCGCTGCTTCCGTGGTTTCGGATCCGGGCCATCGCCCGAGACAGAACCAAGCGCGTCACGCGCAGCCTTCCGAGCATCATAGAGCTCGCGGCCATGTGCATGGGCGCAGGTCTAGACTTCCCCGGCTCGCTCCGACGAGTCGTCGAGTCGGCCGCGGAGCCCGACGAACCGATCGTCGAAGAGCTACACCGCGTCCTTCAAGAGCTCGACCTAGGTTGTACTCGCCGTAGCGCGATGAATGGGTTCGCCGTGCGCGTTCCCAGTGAAGAGGTTCGCGAGCTGGTCAACAGTGTGCTTCAAGCAGAAGAGAAGGGGAGTCCGCTCGCAAGGGTCCTGACTATCCAAGCGCAAACCCTACGGCTCCGGCGCAGCGTCGCCGCAGAAGAAATGGCGTCCGAGGCTGCGCTCATGCTGGTCGGGCCGATGACGCTCATCTTCGTCTGCGTCATCGTGCTCCTTCTTGGACCGGTAGCAGTTCGAGTCATGATCGGAGGCTTCGAATCCCCATGACGGACTTACGTGGATGGACGAGAGGGCTCTCCGCCCTGGCAGTGGTGACTATGGTCGCAGGTGTACTCATCGGCCGCGCGCTCCTTCACGAAGACGGTACCGACACGCAGACGCTAGCCCAAGGCCACCCGATCTTGTTCGGGGCGCCACGACGATGCTCGGGCGATGCGCGGCCCGCTCGTCGCGCAGGCAGGGCAGAGCAGCAGGCCCGGCTTCACGCGGAACGCTATCCATACGACCCCCGGGACGGCGTACAGGCCGCTCTTCTCTTTCAGGAGGCTCGAAGTTGCTATCAGAAAGCCGGCCTCAGCGAGCACGCAAAACGAGCCGAGGCCCTCGCCTCGAGTCTGACGGCGCGAGTCCGCGTCGACTACGCGTCGTCGCGGCTCGTCCTGGATAACGCCCTTGCGTCTGAGAAGTGGGCCGTCGCGCTCGTCGAGCTTCACCGACTCCTCCGCCTCACGGAGCACGTCCGAGACCACGCCTATGTCGAGTATCTCCGGAGCATTCTGGGAAAGGTGACCATCCGTGCGAACGACGCTAGCTAGTCGAGATCTTCTCTGCGCGGCCGGGGTGTGCGTCCTGCTCTTCGGCTGCCAGCATCGGGTGATCCGCCGTGGCCCCGACACGTCGAGCCTAGCTCCTTCTATCTCGGCGGAGGAGCTTTTCGAGATGGGGCTTCTCCAGGCGCGGCAGCGTGACTTACTGCGCGCCGAGCAATACCTCAGCGCCGCGCGTAGCCATGGCTACGACGAACCGACAGTCGTCTACTGGTTGGTGCGTGTATGCGTCGCCGCGGGGCGATACCATTCCGCTCTCGACCACGCCGCCCGCTACCTTCGTGACAATCCGGCGAACTGGAGGCTTCGTCTCGTCGTCGCCAGCATTCACGAGGCGCTCGGCGACCACGAACGCGCGCGTCGGGAGCTCGAGCAGATCGTCAGTGACCAACCGACCACGCCGCTCCCCCGCTACAGGCTCGCGTTGCTCTACTCCCTCCACCCATCGGAGCAGAAACGAGCAGTTCCACACTACGAGGCGTATCTCGCTCTCGATCCAGAAGGCGTCCACGCTGCCGAAGTCGAGACGCTGCTCGCGCGGGCGCGCGACCCCGCCCCTGAGCCAGAGCGCGCACCGCCTTTGGTCGTCCTAAGCGCAAGTGAGCCGCTCCCATGACCATCCCAGTACAGGTCTTCAAACAGACCCTTGGCACGCTCTTCGCGCCAATCGCGGCCTTCCTCGAGGACGACGCGGTCAACGAGATCCTCATCAACGGCCATGATCAGGTGTACGTCGAGCGAAGCGGGCTGCTACAGCGCACGGGCAGCGCATTTCCGTCGGACTATGCGCTGATGTCCGCCCTCAGAAACCTCTCCCAATACGTCGGGCGCGAGCTGAGTCCGGAGAGGCCTATTCTCGAGGCGCGACTGCCAGACGGATCGAGAGTGGAGGCCGTCGTCCCACCGGCATCGCCCTGCGGGCCAGTCGTGAGCATCAGGCGATTTCGGCGCGAACAACTGACGTTAGATAGCCTCGTCGAGTCTGGGGGTATTTCCAACAACACCGCTGAGCTTCTCCGCGGCATCGTCTGCCAGCGCCGCAATGTCGTGATTGCGGGGGGCAGCGGTGCTGGCAAGACGTCGCTCCTCAATGCGCTGGCATCTCTTGCTCAGCCGGCAGAGCGAGTCATCGTCATCGAGGATTCAAAAGAGCTTCAACTCCGCTTGCCTCATGTCGTTCACTTGGAGGCCCAGCCCGGAGACGCTCGGGGGCGAAGGGCAATCAGCGTTCGCCAGCTCCTGCGAGCGACGCTCCGAATGCGTCCCGATCGAATTGTCATCGGCGAGATTCGAGGCGGCGAAGCGCTCGACCTCATTCAAGCCATGACCTCGGGACACCGCGGTTGTATCTCCACGGTGCATGGCACGGTCCCGGCTGACGCGTTGAGCCGGCTCGAGACGATGGCGTTGATGAGCGACGTCGAAATGCCGATTCCGGTTCTCCGCTCGCAGCTCGCATCTGCGATCGACGTCATCGTCCAGCTAGCGAGAGGCGAAGACGGGGTTCGGCGTGTCACTCACATCGCCGAGTTGGCGGGGTTCGATGATCGCACGGGGTATCGAATCGATGCCCTCTTCGAGTTGAAGGCCGCTACGTGAGCGCTCCTCCAACGCTCGTGCTCAGGGAGGACGACGAGCGAACGATCGTCGATCCGCGCCCCGCCGCAATGGAGTCTCCGCCCGAGCCTGACGAGGGCCGACCGAAGCCAGCGGTCGGGCGCTGGTCGACCTGGCTGCGCAATGGGTGGCGACCACTACTAGCCGGAGTCTGTGGAGGGGCGCTGTGTCTGAGCCTCATCGCCGTGGCCGTGCATCAGCGGCGCCTCTCAGAGCAGTTGCTGAGGGCCGCCGAGGGGATGCAGGAGGCAGGGCAACCGCTTCCGTCAGTCGAATCGACACCGAGCTTCGCATCCCGGCATGCCCCATCCAGCGCACCCACGGACGCTCGCCCTCGACTAGCCGGGCCGCGCCTGGAAAGTCGCGACGAGCTCGAGCTGGAAGCAGCCACGTTTGTCATCGCAAACGACTATCGTTCGGCACTCGAATCTTATCTAGGCCTGGCTGAACTGTTTCCAAGCGAGCGGTCGTTCTCGGACCTCGTCACAATCCTTCGCGCCAAGCTTGCTTGCCAAACTAGCCGGGGAGTCGGGACGCTCCGATGCGACTGACATCTCTCATGTGCCTGGCGCCGCTGTTTGTGATCGGGGTCGGATGCCAGCAGGGGACCAGAGCAGCTGCGCCCGTGATCCTCGAGATCGTGGTCGAGGCTGACCCAGGCGTGCGGCTGAGTACCGTTCCGATTCGCGTCGATGGCGAGCTGTTTGGCCACACGAGCGCCGACGGGACGCTTCGCGTCCCGATCATCGGCCCGC
>Ga0316198_10001304_pt1 | contig 14572 bp, 20 predicted proteins | sample OudBieAanoxic_MG_FD_204935 | JGI IMG/M metagenome (GOLD analysis project Ga0316198, IMG submission 204935) | Coastal sediment microbial communities from Oude Bieten Haven, Netherlands - site A anoxic | ecosystem: Environmental > Aquatic > Marine > Coastal > Sediment | place: Netherlands...
TCGAAACCGACCCCTCTCCGCAGCGTATTCGCGTGTTGCAGTACGAGGTTCGACCCGAGGTTCCTGCTGAAAGCTGGCAGCAGCTCCAACAGGTCGCCCTCCGGAGCTTCGCCGAGGTCACCGAAGGGTACCGGCAATCGGTGCAAGCGAGCCCCTCGCTGGCCGAGCCCTTCGCCCTGGTCGCGCCGTATCGGATCGAACGCAACGGGGTCTTCAAGGCCTTCGACGCGGAAGGCCGCCAGCTGGTTCTCAATCGTTCTGAACGGCGCGGCGCGGTGCTCGCGTTCTACGCTCTGCTTGCCCAAGGCGCCGAGCCGGCGTGGCTCGCTGGACGATTGACCGATACCGGAACCACCGTGTGTATCACCCCGTTCGCGTTTGGGACTAGGGACCTGAAGTACACGCGCCTGTGATTTTTCCTAACGGGACGGCGTGCGGCTGCTAACTTGCGCGCCTCGCTGCCGTAAGGGCTCTCGGCAGCAGGCGAACACGGTTTCATGTCATCCGATCCACAGCCACAGCCAATCCCAAGACGCTCGCTTCACGCACGGCGACTTCCGCTAGCCGAAAGCCATCACCAGCTCTCGCGGCTCAGCAGCCTTCCGATCGAACGCGACTTCCACCATGCGCTGAGTGGGGAAGGGCTCTGGCCGCTCCGGCCCACCGCGGTCGACATCCTTCAGATCAACGTGGGCAAGCTTTGCAACCAAACCTGCCGTCACTGCCACGTCGATGCGGGCCCCGATCGCACCGAGGTCATGTCTCGCGAAACCGCCGAATCCTGCGTCGAGGCCCTTCGACGCAACGCGATTCCGACGGTAGACATCACGGGCGGCGCTCCGGAGCTCAATCCCAGTTTCCGCTGGCTGGTCGAGCAGTGCGCTGCGCTCGGTCGGCACGTCATCAATCGCTGCAACCTGACGATTCTGCAAACCGGTGCGCACCGGGATTTGCCGGAGTTCTTTGCACGTCACCGTGTCGAGCTCGTTTGCTCGCTGCCGCACTACCAAGCCGGGTGCACCGACACGCAGCGCGGCGACGGCGTTTTCGATAAGAGCATTCGCGCGTTGCGGCGTCTCAACGAGCTCGGATACGGCGACGGCCGGTCAGGCCTTCGCCTGGTCCTGGTCACCAATCCGGTTGGCGCCGTACTTCCCGCCGCCCAAGCCTGCTTGGAGCTGGAGTGGAAGCGCGAGATGAAGCGCCTGCACGACGTCTCCTTCGACTCGCTCTACACGATCACGAACATGCCGATCAGCCGCTACCTCGACTGGCTGCTCGAATCGGGCAATCTCGAGGGCTACATGCGGCGACTGATCGAATCGTTCAATCCGCAGGCCGCGCAGGGGCTCATGTGCCGCAACATGGTTTCCGTCGGCTGGGACGGGCGCCTACACGATTGCGACTTCAACCAGATGCTCGACATCCCAGTGGCGGACACGGCGCCCCAGCACATTCGCGACTTCGACCTCGGCAAGCTCGAGGCCCGGACAATTCAGACCAACCGACACTGCTATGGCTGTACGGCCGGTTCCGGTTCGAGCTGCACCGGGGTGACCGATGGGTCACAGTCTTCCCCATGAACGACGCCCTGGCGCCCACTCCGACCATCGACTGCGATCAGCCGGCCCTGATCTCTTTTGCCAAGGAGCAGGCGGGACCGAGCAACGATCCTCGCGAGCAAGCGGTCAAGCTCTACTACGCGGTCCGCGACGGCATTCGGTACGACCCCTACGCGCTCGTGCTGACCATCCCCGGCTTGAAAGCGAGCCGCACCTTGGAGCTCGGCCGGGCATGGTGTGTCCCGAAGGCGATTCTGCTCGCGGCTGCGTGCCGGGCCGTCGGAATCCCCGCGCGGCTGGGCTTTGCCGACGTCAGGAACCATCTCTCGACCGAACGCATGCGCCAGACGATGAAGACCGACGTCTTCTATTATCACGGCTACACCGCGATTGAGCTCGGCGGCAACTGGGTGAAGGCCACACCCGCGTTCAACATCGAGCTTTGCGACAAGTTCCGCATGTTGCCCTTGGAGTTCGATGGATATGAGGACTCGATCTACCACCCCTTCGATCTCGATGGCCATCAGCACATGGAGTATCTGCGCTTCCATGGCGAGTTCGATGACCTGCCGTTCGACCAGATGATGAACAGCTTCGCGACGCACTATTCTCGAGAGATGTATGAAGGCCCGGTCGGTGATTTCGATCGCGATGTCGACGAAGAGACCCGCGACAAGGCGAGCTAGGCGCGACGCTCGTCACCGAGCTCGACCTGCGCCGGCGCATGGTCATTGCCCAGGTAGACGACCGCATCAGCGCGCCCGGGCATCTCTTCCCACGTGAATCGCGTCAAGCGTTCGAAGTGCATGACGAAGCGTCGGACCTCTGCCGGCGTCATCACCTGGGAGCCGCCCCCCGCAGCCCGCAGGCGCGCTTCCTGTTCTTCGCGCCAGGCGTAGACCTCGTCGAAGCCCGGCGGACGGAGCATCAGCAGCATGTCGAGCTCGGCAAAGAGCGCCTGATACTGGCCGCCAAGCTCGCGGTTCACGTACCAGCGCCAATCCCCCGTCGGATCCTCCTGGCGCTCGAGCTCATTGACCGGCGTTTGGAGCTCCTCGGCTCGCTGCGGTCGCGCACCCACGCACCAGCCCTCGAATATCACCAAATCGCAGCGCCCCTCCCAGGGCGGCCAGTCGGCGACTCGGCAGCGCTCGTCCTTCGCCTTGTCGAACCTGGGCAAGGCGATCGGCCGGCCTTCCCGCAGGCAACGCAGCACCCGGATCCCCAAATCGACGTCATGCGTCCCAGGCACACCGCGGGTCGCGAGCAAGGGATGAATCGTCTGCGCCCGCTGAAGGCGCTGGGCTCCGGTCAGATAAAGGTCATCGAGCGAAAGGATCGCCGCGCGTATCCCATGCACACGCCCGAGCAACTGCTGCAGCAGGCGAGCCAAGGTCGACTTCCCGGTCCCCTGCGCGCCATTGATCCCAAGGACCAGCATTCGAGCTTCGACGTGATCGGCAACCCATGCGGTCATCGGCACATAGAAATCCGCAATCAAGGCATCCGACGGCCGCCCAATCCCCTCCGCCTCGCACCAGGCTTCCACATCCGCCCGTATGTCAGGAACCCCCGAACGAATGCTGCCACCAAAAGACCGAGGCCAAAACATGAGCGCGGTTATATCACCACTCACGCCCCCGCCCCCACCACACCCGCGATTCACCGACACCGACACTGGCACCGCCGCTGACACTGGCGCTGGCACTGATGCTGTCACTGGCGCTGACTCTGCCCCTGAAGTAAACCTCCCCCCGATGCCCAGCTCCAAAATTCGCATCCTCGTCGCCAAGCCCGGTCTGGACGGCCACGACCGTGGCGCGAAAGTCGTGGCGCGCGCGCTTCGCGATGCCGGATTCGAAGTGGTCTACACCGGCCTGCACCAGACACCGGACATGATCGCGGTAGCCGCGGTGCAGGAAGATGTCGATGCGGTGGGGCTCTCGGTCATGTCGGGCGCGCACAACACCTTGTTTCCCGCGGTGATGGACGCGCTTGCGGCGCACGGCGCCAACGACATCATCGTCTTTGGTGGGGGAATCGTCCCAGAGGCCGATTTGGCTTCACTCCTGGCCAAGGGCGTCGGCGCGATTTTCACCCCTGGCGCGCCACTCGATGACATCGTCCAGTGGATTCACAGCAACGTGAAGCCCAGGTCTCTAGAGTTCTAGCGCGCTCTGCTCTACCGGGGCGGAAGGCCGTGCCCCGGAACGACCATGGTGCTCTTGTATTCCTCGTAGTCGAAGAGGTCGCTGTGCTCACTGTTGTGGCAGGGCAGGCAAGTGGACTCGGGCGGGTCGCGGACGATGCCCACCTTCTCCGGGTCCTTCACGTGCGCGGCCCCGGGCCCATGACAGCTCTCGCAACCCACATTGACCAGCGCGCCATCGAGGTTGTGAGTCACCGTCGATCCGCCTGGCTGCTCGTAGCCGGTGACGTGACACCCCACGCAATCCAGATTGAACTCCTTGCTCCGCTGCTGAAGCGTGAGATACGCCACGCCATGGGCGTGGCTGCGCCACCAGGCATACGCGGGTTGATGGCAAGCGCTGCACGCAGCCGAGCCCACGTAAGCGATGTCGTCCGGTCCGAGTGGCTCTGGTTTGAGGTCCGCAAACGCAGCGCGATTGGCATCGTTGACGACCTTGTCATGCTTGCGCATCAACTCTTGCACCTGCGGGTCGCTCGGCGCTTTTTTGGGAAGCGGAATCCAGGTCGCGATCAGCGCATTGCCATCGGTTTGCGGCGCCGGCGCGTCCAGGGCCTGCCGTTGTTGCTGCAGGTCCGCCAAGCGCGCGCGTTGCGCATCGAGGTCAGCGGCTTCTACGTCGCCTGACTTCTCCCAGGCCGCGATCTTTTGGCCGAGCTCGGCGAGCTGTTCATCGAGCCGTCCAGCGTGTTCGGAACGCGACCAAGCGCTCCGGTCGACGAAAGGTTCGCCTTTCTTCTTCCGGTACACATCGACGACGGTGAGCCCTTGACCCTGCCGGCTCGCGTGCAGCAGCCAGGCTTGGCCAGCCTGTCGCGGAGCAACCGGATCATCCTCATCGAGCCCGCCCTGAATCACGAAGTCGACGCCGCCGATCGTACCGATGCGATTGGCGTCACGGCGCGGTCCATGGACCAAGGCAATGGTCAAATCGGAGTCCGCCTGCGCCGCGGCGACCAGCGCCTTCACCGCGTCTCTGTCCGCGCCGGGACGCACCCCAATCACAGCGAGTCGAAGCGCACCAGCTTTCGCCCGCAGCAACTCGGCATCGCTCGTCATGGCAAGCCAGGGAAACTCGCTTGCCTCTTTCAATGGGTCGAGGAGCTCGGAAGGCTGTGCGCGGTCGCTCGGCCCCGGCAGAACAGCCGCGACCTTCAAGCCATTGAGAATCCCCACGAGCACCTTGGCGTTGCGACTCGCCTGGTCGACGCGCACCTGCTCGATCGCAGCGGTGTCGAAGAACGCGTCGCCAGCCAGCAAAAAGAGCGTGGGGGCAGGCCCTTGCTGCAGGCCACGAATCTGAGCAGCGAGACGGTCGATGCCTCCAAGGGGGTCGCTGGTGCAGCCGCAAGGCTCGAGATAGCCCTTGAGGTCGGTGACCAGGGCGATCCGGACGCTGGGGGTCTGCGCCGCATTGGGGCCCTTGGGCTGGCCTCGGCTGCAGCCGAGGCTCATCAGGGTCAGGCCGAGTAGGGCAAGGAAGCATCGCATCCCATTGCTTCTAGCAACCAAGCGCCCAGCCGCAAAAAGCCAGGTGGGCCCGCGGCTTGACGGCGAGGCAGGCTCTGACTAGCTTCCGGCCTCTTTTGGGTGGTCTAGACCCGCCCCACACGAGGAATCCATGGTCAAGGTCCGACTGGCACGCGCCGGCGCCAAGAAGCGTCCCTACTATCACATCGTCGTCACCGATAAGGAAAAGCCCCGCGACGGGCGCTTCATCGAACAGATCGGCACGTACGACCCGAGCCGTCCCATCGAGGACGCCCGCGTCAACCAGGCCCGTCTCGACTACTGGGTGGGCGTAGGCGCCCAGGTCAGCGATCGCGTCCGCGACATCGTGAAACAGCAAAAAAAGGCAGCGGCTGCGACAGCCGCGGCTTCCTAAGTGAGCACCGAAGTGGCTGGAGACAAGCTTCAGGACCTGATCGCGTACATCGCGAGCTCGCTGGTCGACGACCCTGATGCCGTCGAGGTGAACGTGGTCGAAGAAGACCGCGCCGTCGTGTTGGAGCTCACCGTGGCCCCCGACGACCTCGGGAAGGTCATCGGCAAAGAAGGCCGCACCGCCCGCGCCATGCGCACGCTCCTGGCAGCCACCTCGGCGCGCCTTCGCAAGCGGGCCATCCTAGACATCCTCGAGTAACCCTCTGCCCCGGCGGGGTATGAAAGGCACCTGTTGAGCAAACGTGCCGAACCGGTTTTCTGGATTGAGCTGGGTGTCATCGCGCGGCCGCAGGGCGTGAAGGGCGAGGTCCGCGTACACGTCTTCAATTCCGACTCGACCCTGCTCCAAGAGCTGGCCGAGGTCTTTCTCATTGGCGAAGACGACGAGGAGCCCGCGCTAGTCGAAATTCTCTCCGCGCGACGCGGTCCAAAAGCATTGCTCATGCGATTGCAGGGCGTGAGCTCGCGGGAAGACGTCGAAGCGCTCCGTGGCTACATGCTTTGCATTCCGCGCGCGGCCCTGCCGGAGCTCGAGGACGGCGAATACTACCACGCAGACCTGATCGGACTCGAAGCGTTCGAGGGAAGCGAAGCGATCGGCAAGGTGATCGACGTCCTCGACTATCCGAGCGCCGAATGCTTGAAGATCGAACGCCCAGATGGTTTCCTCGAGGTGCCGATGCTCCCCAAGTGGCTCGACCGAGTCGACGTACCGGACGGCAAGGTGCACCTCAAAGACCTCGATGACATTCCGCTGCAGAAGAGTCGCTAGTGCGATTTGAGATCGTCACGCTCTTTCCCGAGCTCTTCGACGTCTTGCGCAGCGGCCTGCTCGCAAAGGCCCAGGACGCCGGCACGATCTCGGTGCAGGCGATCACCCCGCGCGAGTTCACCAGCGATCGTCACCGCAGCGTCGACGACTCACCGTACGGCGGTGGCAGCGGCATGGTCCTGATGCCGGGTCCGATCGCCGAGGCACTGGACCATCTCGACGAGGCGAGGGGAGGGAAGCCCACACACCGGGTTCTCCTGACCCCGCAAGGCGCGCGCTTCTCACAAGCGCACGCACGCCGCTTCTCCGAGCTCGATTCGCTGACTTTGGTCTGCGGCCGCTACGAGGGCTTCGACGACCGCATTCGCGGACTGGTCGACGAAGAGATTTCCCTGGGCGACTTCGTCTTGCTCGGCGGAGAGGCGGCGGCGTTGGCCGTGATCGAAGCGACCGCACGGTTGTTGCCCGGCGTGCTGGGAAACGACGAGTCGGCCAGCGACGAATCCCACGCCGACGGCCTGCTCGAGTACCCGCAGTACACGCGCCCCGAAGAGTTCCGCGGCGAAAAGGTGCCTGACGTTTTGCGCTCCGGAAACCACGCGGCCATCGCCCGCTGGAGGCGCAAGGAATCGCTCAGGCGAACGCTAGAACGGAGGCCGGACTTGCTGGAGACAGCGGAGCTGTCGAAGGAGGATAGGGCGCTACTGGAGGAGATCCGGCAGGACCGCTAACCGAACGCGGTCACTGGCGCTGGCACTGGCGCTGGCGCTGGCGCTGACACTGACACTGACGCTGGCACTCCCTGACATGCGCGGCAGCGCGAGCCCGAAGGGCGAAGCCCGGCGCGAACGCGCCGCCAAGGCGAAGCGCAGCGCCCGCCGCGGCAGGCACGCTGCTCACTCGCGTGAGAGTGATACCAAAACTACGGGTGGGGGTGGGTGGAAGGTGTAACTAATCCTGACCATGTAGCCAACCCAAAACCCAGCCCCACCACACCCGCGGCAGCACAAGTCGAACGATGACGTCCAAGCCAATCAGTGACGCCCGCCCCCACGCCCGAGGACGAGCAGTCCGGAGAGCGCAAACACGGCGCCTGCCGCCTCCAAGATCAGCAAAGCGGACATCATCGGCACCTGGGGCCCGTCGATGCCCATTCCAATTCCGCGATAAACCGCAAGCCCGCTCAGCAGCAAAAAGCTGAGTAGCAGACCAAGCTCGACCGCGACACCGCCACGCCGCGCACACAGCAGAAGGAAGACCGCAATCGCCAACTCCAACCCACCATAGAGCGCACGAAGCTCAGTAAGCGGCGCCCCATCGGGAACCACGAGCCCAAGTGGCGCAAACATCTCCTGCGGCATCACCGTGAACGCGATGCCAACGCCGAGAAAAACCAGCGCACAGATCCAAAGGACGACGAGGGGATAGCTGCGGTACATGCGGGGAGGATAGCCCAGCGCCCGACCACGTTCACGGTCACGGCACTACGAGCTCAGCCCCTCGGCCCGGACTCGTTCACTGACGCTGACGCTGGCACTGACACGTTCACGGTCACGGTCACGGTCTCGGCCCCGGACTCGTTCACCGACACTGCTCCTGACGCCCACGGTAGCTCTGTGATAGACGTCCCCCCGTGCCCCCCGTCTACTGCGCACTCATCCACCACCCGGTCGTCAACCGGCAAGGCGAAGAGGTGACCACCTCCGTGACCAACCTCGATGTCCACGACATCGCCCGGAGCGCGCGCACCTATGGCCTGCAGGGCTACTTCGTCGTCAGCCCCATCGATGCCCAGCATCCGGTGGTCCAGAAGATCATCGATCACTGGACCTCGGGGGCGGGTACGAGCCGCTTTCCGGAGCGGGGAGAGGCCATTGCCCTCGTCCGACTCGCTCACTCTCTGGACGAGGCGATCGCCGCCATCGAGGCCGAAACGGGGAAAATACCCCGACTGGTCGTGACTTCGGCCAAGGGCGGGCCCGACCGGAGCAGCTGCGCCAAGGAAGCCGAACGCCTGCGAACCGAATCACGGCCGACGCTCCTGCTGTTCGGCACCGGGCACGGCCTGAGCGACCGTGTTTTGAAGCGCGCGGACGTGTTTCTCGAACCGATTGTAGGGCCGGGCGAGTTCAATCACCTTTCGGTTCGTGCAGCCGTCGCCATCACCTTGGATCGACTTTTCGCTTTGAAATCCCCAGCGAACAACCCCGTTTGACCCAGTTTTGGCCCCGTGCTAACTCCGGGCTCCGTTTCGTAAGAGGCCTAGTGATGAGTGGAACCGTTCCTGAAATCGATGCGATTGAGAAGTCGCAAATGCGTGACCTCGCACCGTTCCGCGTGGGTGACACGATCAACGTCCATTTCCGTATTCGGGAGGGCGAAAAGGAGCGTATCCAGGTCTTCAAGGGCGTGGTGATTCGCAAGACCCGGGGTGGCGCAGGCGCGACCTTCACGGTCCGCAAGATCTCCGGCGGTGTCGGCGTAGAGCGTATTTTTCCCCTTCACTCGCCACGCATCGAGAAGGTCGAGGTCGCCGCGCGCGGTCACGTCCGCCGCTCGCGCCTCTACTACCTCCGCGATCTCCGCGGCAAGAAGGCGCGTCTGCGAGAGCGCCAGCGACATAGCGATTAGCCTCGTGAGGCGGCTGCGTTTGGGTGAGCTGATTGGCTGGTTTGGTTTAGTTACACCGCCCGCCCAGGTTTAATTACACCGCCCGCCCACCCCCACCCGTAATCCTCCCTGGCGCGGCGGTCGCTTTGCTCCGCCTTGCCGGCGCGTTCGCGCCGGGCTTCGCCCTGCGGGCTCGCGCTGCCGCGGGTGCTGTCTTGCGGATCGGTGGGCGGGGGAGCGAGCGTCGCTCTTCGAATCTCATCGGTGCTGCCGGGCGCCATGACATCCTCACTTCGTGCGGGCTGCCACGCATCTGTTTCACCAATCGTTTTTCGGATCCGTACGCCTCTAGCAGACGGCCCTGAACCACCTGAATGGGTGCTAGGCTTTTGGAGATCTCAAGACGCACCGAAGAAATCATCCCGATGAACGACCTTTGGAAACCCGTGTTCGCCCTTGCTGCAGCCATCTGGCTGGGCGCCTGCGCGGACAACCCCGCGCAGCCCGTCTGCGGAGAGGGGGGCGTCGGGTTCATGGTGCAACGGTGGCCGGTCAACGGGCTCGATGTCCACCAAGTCCTTGCCGAGTTGGGGTCTAACTACGTCGTGGTTGATCCGTCCTGTCGTTTCACAGTCTATGACGCAACCGACGGGCACATAGGAGCGGCCGTCGAAGGGCAGCTCACTGATGACCAAGCGGCCGAATTGAGTGCGTTCTTGGCTCTGCAGGAGTGGGAGGGGCTCGAAGATTTCTACGGTCTGACAGTGTGCGACGGCTCAAATTTCCGGTTTGCGTGGGGCGATCGGACACTCGCCCTCGCTCCCGCTTGTGGCGCCACCGCGGAACAACCGGAAGCGTTCCGACACCAGCTGACGACGTTGTCCAGAGACTTGGCGTCTCGACTCCGTCCGCTGGGGGAGCCTGTTTCGGGGCCTGTCCGATACCTGCTCGGGCGGGGGAACGAGAGCCCACTGGTAGACGCTGGGTTTGAGGGTGCGCCGGCATGGCCTCTGGAGATTCCGCCCGAGTCGGTGCTCCTCGACCAGGGAGAGCCGGGACCACTCGGACTCATCGTGCAAACCGCGGACGGCGAGGATGCACGTCGGCTTCGTGCGCTTCGGACGGCCCTTCTCGACGGCGAGTTCGGAGTGAGTCACGCCTCTTTCACACCGATCGTACAGCCCGATGGATCGCGCTACGCGCTCAATGTGCGCGATGTGGTGGAGTTCGAGACCGCCGACGGCGAGCCGTTTGTGCCTTGGGCCAATTTTGAGACCTCCGTGGCTGGAGATTGACCAAATGTTGCTGAGACGCTGGCGTCTGATCGTAGCGTCGGGCGCGACATTCCAACCTGGACTAGACTTTCGCTAACATGAACCAGGCTCGCCTCACCTAGCTTCTAGCTGTCGCAGCGATTTTCCTCATCACTCAATGCGGTGACGCAGGTCCACCTTGCGACTCGGTGGGCAACGACAGCAGCTGCGTTGGAGGGGGATGCCTTGCCGCGGGCGAATGTGTTGCGTCCTGCCAGACCGGTGGGGAGTTCCCTGGCGGGATGTGCACCTACGCATGTGGGCGTGCAGAGGATTGTCCGAACGGCAGCACGTGTGTCTCCCTGGACTCAGTAGAGCTGGCCTTGTGCCTTCCCATGTGCGACTCATCTGACGATTGCCGCTCCGGCTACTCCTGTCAGCCACAAGCACGGGTTGGCACAACTGAATTCATTGTTGCGGATGTCTGCATCGGGGGGCTGGAGCCGTAGCAACGATTGGGCGCGCCGACCATGGCCATCACGCGTCCGAGCCAAACAGCGACACCCGATCCGCCGCCCCAAGACAGCAGGCGGCAGCGCGAGCCCAAAGGGCGAAGCCCGGCGCGAACGCGCCGGCAAGGCGGAGCGCAGCGACCGCCGCGCCAGGGAGGATTACGGGTGGGGGTGGGCGGCGCGGTGTAACCAAGCCGTACCACCCAACCAAGTCAGAACTCCGCTTCACCACACCCGCGGCAGCACAAGCCGAACGTCGCCACCCGCTCCCAAGCCCACCGACCCGCCAAACAGCACCCGCGGCAGCGCGAGCCCGAAGGGCGAAGCCCGGCGCAAACGCGCCGGCAAGGCGGAGCGAAGCGACCGCCGCGCCAGGGAGGATTACGGGTGGGGGTGGGCGGCGCGGTGTAACCAAACCGTACCACCCAACCAACTCAAAACTCCGCTCCCAAACACCCGCGGCAGCACAAGCCGAACGCCACCACCCGCTCCGCCGCCCACCGACCCGCCAAACAGCACCCGCGGCAGCGCGAGCCCAAAGGGCGAAGCCCGGCGCCAAGGGCGCCGGCAAGGCAGAGCGAAGCGAATGCCGCGCCAGGGAGGATTACGGGTGGGGGTGGGCGGGCGGTGTAATCAAACCGTACCACCCAACCAACTCAAAACTCCGCTTCACCACACCCGCGGCAGCACAAGCCGTACGTCGCCACCCGCTCCCCCGCCTAAAAGCCGGAAGGCGGCAGCGCAACCCCTCAGCGCTCTCGAACTGTCAGCGTCGACTCTCGGAAACCGTTCGTCCCGGGCTCGTGTACCCAGAGGCGGCGTTCCCCGAGCTCTCCGTTCATCACGCTCACCACGATGTAGGCGCATGGCCACATGAGCTGCCCGTTGTTTGCGAAAGTCGCCGCGTCTTCATCGGAGAAGTACGCGCCTGCATCGCAGTGCGAGTGGTAGATGACCTTCACGGGCCGGCCGTCGCTTTGCCCTTGCTCGAAGGTGCGCGCGGCGCGGAGCTCGTTGATCTTGAAATACATCTTCGAGGTGCGCGGGAACGTGACCGGGTCGAGCTTGTGGTATTTGTCCGCTTCGTTTTCCTCGCGCTGAAGAGCATCTAGAACGGCGGGTTGCTCGGCGGGGCCGAAGACGAATCCGCAGCTCTCGCTCGGATAGCATTCGAGCGCGTGCTGCTCGATCTCGTCCATCACCGCCTTGTCGATCTCGAGGTCTCCCGAGATCCAAGGAAACGACTCACCACTCATAGTGCTTCTCCCATCTCATCGGCGCGAAGTACCGGTCGCCCCGATCGCATGCAATCGCTACGACGCAGCTCGCATCCTCGCGCTTGGCGACTTCGAGGGCGCCGGCCACGTTGGCGCCGGTCGAGTGCCCGACATGCAGGCCTTCTTGTGCAGCCAATCGATCGGACATGTCCCAGCCGGCATCGGTACCGACAGGGAGAATCTCGTCGGGAACTTTGGGGTCGTAGATCTCCGGCACGAGCGAGCTCGCCATGTGCTTGAGGCCTTCGAGCCCGTGAAGCGCTTCGGCCGGCTCGACGGCGATGCACTGGACTTTGCGGCTGTGCTCGCGAAGGCGCCGCGTCGTTCCCATGCAGGTTCCGCTCGTTCCGAGCCCCGCCACGAAGTGCGTAATCTCCTCACCCACCTGGTCGATGACCTCCTGTCCGGTTCCGAGGTAGTGGGCACGCGGATTGGATGGATTCGAGTACTGATCGGGGTAGAAATAGCGATCCGGGTCTTCGGCCACCAGCTCGCGCACCTGTCGAATCGCTCCGTCTGAACCCTCCATCGGGTCGCTGTAGATGATCTCGGTGCCGAACGCCGTGCTGATGTCCTTGCGCGCTTGCGAGACGTTCGAGGGCATGACGAGCTGAATGCGGTAGCCCATGGCGGCGCCGAGCAAGCTGTACGCGACGCCGGTGTTGCCACTGGTCGCGTCGATCAGAATCTTGTCGCTGCGAAGCCGTCCGTCTTCGATCGCGTCGAGCATCATCTGACGGGCAGGGCGGTCCTTGACCGATCCGCCTGGGTTCGCGTACTCCAGCTTGAGATAGATCTTCGTGCCGGGCACGTCCTTCTCGAGCGAGCGCAAGCGCACCATCGGGGTATTGCCCACCGCCTCGACGATCGACTCCATCCTACGAAAACGCATCAGTCCTCGTCGCTCAATCTCAACTCGCTTGGAAGCTCGCGCGCGGCAGCGATCCCGAGCGCTTCCTTGATGTGCTCGACCGCCGCAAAGGCGCCCATGATCTCGGCTGCGGGCGCTGCGAGGGCGGGGGAGCCAGCAAAGCGCATGACCCCAGCCGTGCTTGGGACCCGGAGCACAGCCCCGCTTTGCTTCGCGGAGCAGCCGGCCCGTTGCAGATACTCGGCCGCCACAGCATATGCGTCCTCGTCGCCGTCCGCTCCGGGACGAAAACAGGCATCGAGCAGGCGCTCCTGGCCTGCCTCGCCGATTTCGCCGAGGAGAAGCTGGCGCGCGTACCGACGCCGTGCTGCGGCGTCGAGGCTCAACGCGAGGCCCCGCCCGCGATCGCCGGAACGATGCTTAGGGTGTCGCCTTCTTTGAGCGCTGTCTCGAGATTGTCGAGAAAGCGAATGTCCTCGTCGTTCGCGTAGATGTTCACGAAGCGGCGCACGCCCTTCTCGTCACAGAGGCGGTCCTTCATGCCCGGGTGATTGGCCTCGAGCTTTTCGATCACCTCGCTTACCGTGCCCCCGTCCACGGAGACTTCATCTGCTCCGCCGGTCAAGGTCCGGAGTGGGGTTGGAATGCGTACCGTTACAGCCATTGTCGTTCCTTTCTGAGTCCCAACAGATGGGAGCATGCATCAGGCAGCGCAAGCCGCCGTGTACCGCTCCATCCGCAAGTCCTGAATCTCTCCTGTGCACAAAGGGCAGTCGCTTCGACGACGCACAAACGTCTTCCGAAGCGCGCCTTTGAGCGCGTCATAGTGCCAAAGCTCGCCCCCTGGGCGTTCACCCTGGAGCAAGCGACATACAAAAGCCGCTTCGAGGCCGCCGAGCACGCCGACGACCGGCCCGAGCACGCCCGCTTCGGCGCAGGTCTCGACGCGGTCGCCGGGAATGTCCTCGAAGAGGCAGCGAAGACAGGCCGACTCGGGGAGGGCGCAAAACGCCCAACCCGCCCAACGAACGGCGCCGGCCTGAACGGCCGGCAATCCTGAAAGATGCGCTGCGTCTGCGACCAGAAACTTCGTCGCGAGGTTGTCCGCTCCTTCGATGACCAAGTCGTGATCTTCCAAGAGCGCCATCGCGGTGCCCGGCACGAAGCGGCCTTCGACCGCGCGCACCGAAAGCCCCGGACAAATACCGCGAAGCACATTCGCCGCACGCTCGATCTTCGAATGCCCAACATCGTCTTTCGTGTAGAGCGTCTGCCGGTGCAAGTTGCTTTCGTCGACTCGGTCGTCGTCGACCACGGTGATGTGGGCAACTCCGCTCTGCGCGAGCAAGCGAAGCACGGGAGAGCCGAGGCCGCCTGCGCCGACGACCAGAACGCGATGCTGATCGCTCACTTGAAGTACTCCCCCAGGCTGAAATAGCGCTCGCCGGTGTCGCATAGAATCGTAACGACTGTCTTGTCGGGCCCGAGCTGCTTGGCCACTTCGATCGCGGCCCAAACGTTTGCGCCAGCGCTGATGCCGAGAAGCAAACCTTCCCGCTTGG
>Ga0316198_10001306_pt1 | contig 14556 bp, 11 predicted proteins | sample OudBieAanoxic_MG_FD_204935 | JGI IMG/M metagenome (GOLD analysis project Ga0316198, IMG submission 204935) | Coastal sediment microbial communities from Oude Bieten Haven, Netherlands - site A anoxic | ecosystem: Environmental > Aquatic > Marine > Coastal > Sediment | place: Netherlands...
ATTAAGCATCGTTCCTTTCAGCCTGTTAAACGTGATAGCAGAGGCTCTACGCGGCCTTAAAAAGATAGTGCAGTCAACATTGCTTCAGGCTGCGTGCGTGCCGATGTTCAGCTGTCTCTTATTTGGTGTCTCAACTCTGTTCAAGGTCAATATCGCCGGGGCCCTGTTCGCCTACCTATCTTCCACAATAATTACCGTTTTCATTGGGTTCCGTGTATGGAACAAGGCCGTTCCATCAGATAGACAGAATACCGCTCTTGGTGGCGTTTCGATTCGTGACATACTGGTGTTATCTGTACCGATGGGCTGGGCGACGGTAATGGTCATGATTATGGGTATGGCAGATTCGATCGTGCTCGGAATCTTCGGAACATCTGAAGAGATTGGTGTTTACTCGGCCGCTTTACGGTTGTCGATGCTAATAACAATTGCCCTATTGGCAGTAAACAGTATTGCCGCACCTAAATTTGCGGCATTGTACCAATCTCAGGCATTGCATGATCTCGAAAAATTATCTCAAAGGGCCACCATAATGATGCTGCTCGTCGCTAGTCCTCTGCTCCTGCTCTACTTTCTATTCCCGGCACATATCATGGGAATATTCGGAATTGAATTCCGTCAAGGTGGGCCCATTCTCAAGGTTCTCGCTATCGGTCAGATGGTCACCATGATGATGGGATCAGTGGGGAATTTGCTGTTAATGACCAAGTACGAGAATGTGATGAAATGGATCAATGTCACCGCTGCTTTGTCGAATATTTGCTTAAGCGTAATCTTTGTGCCGATCTGGGGCGGTCTGGGTGCGGCTTGGGCGAACACAACAAGCCTAATATTGCTGAACATATTGGCATTTATTTCGGTATGGAAGCTGTTGCAATTGTCCCCCATACCGTTCCTGACACGTATCCAACCGAATTGACCTGTCTGGATAGTCGCAACCAATAGAACCGCTCTATACCCGAAAAAATCAAGATTTGAGCGGTCCCAAAGAGAATCGGGTCTCTAAAAAGGCAGTGGCCGAAAAATTGCTCTGCCTCTGGCAAATGCCGCGATTGATCAATACTTCACCAACTTGCTTGCCTATCATATCCGAAGACCCCGGAAATATGGCTGATGGAGAAAAATTTTTGAACAAACCGATATTATGGGTCATTTTGGGGAGTGCGTTGCTTGCCACCGCATACATCATTTCAGTCTCTCATCTTTATTCAGGAAGCGCTGCTGTATACTATGCTTTTAATCTGAGTTTCATGTGTTTGCTTTTGCTATGCTATCCACGCCCAAGATCATATGCTTATTTATTCTTTGCCGTTTTTTTGTTTTTAGGGTTTTGGGTGAAATTTACAGTGCACAATGTTATCGCGTACGAATTTATTGAACCCACAGGCGATTTTGATGGTCAACCTGAAACCTGGGATCTGGCTTTGAAAGCTGCATCAGCGGCAGCAATCGGTGTATGCCTGCCTCGCATATTGCAACTGGCACTGGCTTTTACGCCAAGATTTCAATTTCAGACAGTTTCTCGACAGAATATTGCTGGATGGTACCTTGAATGGCGAATTTGGCTCTGGGCGATGAGTTTCTTTTTGATTGTCGCCTTCTGTATTTGGAACTACAAAGCGGCCTTTTATCAAATTGGTGTGGATGCCAAAGTCATTCTGCCGTTGCATTTAAACGTTTTCGTTTCTATGCTGACCCACTCAGGTTTTATAATGTGGGTCTGTGTACTGGTCCATGTTGAAGAACAGATCCGACACCTCACCCCCATCGCCCTCATGTTGCCCTTTTGGCTTGAAGGCCTATTCGTGTCGATTTCAGCACTGAGCCGCTCGCTCTTTATTTTTCACGTGGCACCGGTTGTCGCTGTTTTCTGGTTCCAGTCATCAAAATATATAAAGCGACTCAATTTGAGAACCGTTTTATATATTGTCGTTTTTCTCGTAATCGCATTGGCTGCCAGTATTACTGCTGTGACGTTCGGACGCATCGAGACCTACTACATGGAACAAACTTCCGCCGAAACATATAATCGTAAAGTCTCAAACCCAGTCGATCAGAACGAGTTGAGAAGATTCTTGGTCCACGACAGTTTTCGCCAGGTCTTAAAGTTATTTGTCGATCGCTGGGTTGGGTTGGAAGGCGTCTTAACCATATCGGCCTACAATCATAGGGGCATACCGTTGCTAAGTGAGGCGATCAGGGAGGACCCTCAACGAGGGGCCGAATCGATCTATCAGAAAATATCGGCCTCCCATACCCATTATCCCAGGCATTCAAACCATACCTTTTTAACACTGCCTGGAATAGCGGCAGTACTCTTCTACTCGGATTCAATTGTTATCGTAACGATTGGTATGCTATTGGCGACCACGATACTGATTATCATGGAATTTATCATTTTCCGGTTATCCCAAAACCATTTCCTTGTTGCATACCTTGGTTTGGCTCTCGCCAATATTCTCTGTCAGCTAAACTTCCCTTATCTCGGAGGAGTCAATGTGGCATTAGTCTTCTCTGCAGCCATGGCCATGGCATTGATACAACGTCGGCTCGCTTTCCCGTACAAGCCATAAATGGGAGGCGCCTAGTTTCAGACCCTGCTATCGTACCAAATCTCAAAAACTGGACCTTGGTTCGGCAAAATACCAAAATTTGACCGCATCAACCTGTTGCCGACAGGGCTCGATCAAACAAATAATTGCCCGTAAATCTAACGAAGGGAGTATGGGAGAAGACACAAAGACGCTGGTTACCATTGTTATCCCAGCCTACAACGGTGGCCGTTATATCAGGGAAGCCATCAATAGTGTCCTCGCTCAGGATTATCCAAACATCGAACTCGTTGTCTTGGATGACGGGTCTACAGACAATACGGCCGAAATCCTGAACATTTACGGGAAACAATTTTACTGGGATCGACACGAAAACATGGGGCAAGCAGCAACTCTCAACAGAGGATGGGGGATGGCGCACGGGGAAATTTTCGGATATCTCAGCGCCGATGACGTCCTGATGCCTAAGGCGATTACAACTTCAGTAAACATTTTGAAAAAATTTGAAAGTGTTGTCCTCACCTATGGCGATTTTAATTTAATTGATCCGCAATCAAGAATTATTAGACGCGTGCGAAACGCTGATTTCAATTACCTGGACATGGTCGCCAACTTGAACTGCCAACCAGGTCCGGGTATTCTTTTTCGGCGCCAGGCATTTGAAGCGGTAGGAGACTGGAATAGTACCTATAGGCAAATGCCGGATTATGAATATTGGCTGCGCCTGGGTCTTGTCGGTGGTTTTTTTCACATTCCAGATGTATTGGCTTCATTTCGAATTCACAATGATTCGCAAACGTTTGCAAAAGGCGATCCTCAAAAAGCGGATGAGCCCGTCCGGATCATCACCGAATATTTTAAAAACCAACCCCGTTTACCGAAAAGCATCAAAGCTGTCAGAAATAGATCCTTGAGTAGCGCACAGCTGATGTCAGCCCAACTACACCTGCGAGCGGGAAGATATTCTACAGGATTAGGGCGTCTTAAAACAGCCCTGCGACTGTATCCTGAGAACGTCCTGAATGTAAAATCAGTTCGAATGCTTTTCAATGCCCTGTTTAACCGCACCGGACATCGAATACTATGGCATCTTAAACACCTATTAGCGAAATACATTAGAGTCGGTCCGTAAACGGTTTTTCAGATAGGCGGGATGGCCTTCCAGGTCCTTTTGGGGCCCATCGATTATGACATTACATAAAATCAATCTCCTTGGTGGTACCGGTTTTATCGGATCTCATCTCATTCAAGAACTGGTTAAACTTCACGATGTAAATACGTCCATCCTTTCCCATCGAAGAAAGGTTGATTTAAACCTGCCGAAGACGTGTAAAGTGATTAGGGGTAGCCTGCTCGATAAAGAGTCTTTGGACAATTTTATTGAACCCCGCTCAACCGTCATAAACTTGTCAAACATTGGTGGTGAGTCTTTCGGAGACAATATGGCGGGAGCCCTCAATCTCGCCCGGGTATGTACAGCAAAAAAAGTGAAGCGGATTATCCATTGCTCCACCGCCGTCGTCGCTGGGCGAACAACTTGTAGCGTGGTTAATGAAGAAACCAAATGTATTCCGTCAACAGCTTACGAAAAAAACAAACTGCAAATAGAGAACCTCCTCTTAGATAGGATAAAAAAAAATACTGAAATTGTCATCGTTAGGCCAACAGCCGTATTCGGACGCAATGGAAAAAATCTGCTAAAACTTGCTAAGGAAGTACGTTTAAAATCTAGAGCCATACTTTTATTGAAGACATCTCTCAATTACAGGCGCCGGTTGAATCTCATCTCGGTAGAAAACGTCGCGGCTGCCTTCCTTTTTTTTGTGAAATCCAAAGATTCGTATTACAGGCAACGCTTCATCGTATCCGATGACAATGTCGAGGAGAACAACTATTTCGACGTCGTGAATCTGTTGTGTAAATATTTCCGCAAAAGGCCGGTCAGGGCAATGTTTATTCCTTTCCGGTATGCCATTCTACGTGCGGGACTGATAGCATTAAGGCGCAGCAATATCTGCAGTGACCGCGTTTACAGTGCCGACAAATTGTTCAATAGCGGGTTCAGACCACCCGTACAATTTCAGGATGGCATAAAAAAATTTGCCGATTGGTACATAAAGACTTTGGGCAATATGGGGTATTAGGCATTTCGTGAGAGTTTTAAATGTTAATATGTCTCTGGACCCGGTATTTGGTGGCGGGACGGCCGAACGGGCTTTTAAAATCGGCCGATTCCTATCTAAACATGGAATCGAATGCGATATTCTGTCGGTTGTGACCCGCTTAACCCATGATCACCTCAAGGCACTTTCAGGCGTGAAGATCATAAAAATCAAATGCCTGTCGGAACGTTTTTATATACCCAATTTTCAGATTCGCGATATCAATGCCGCAGTCGCAAATGCCGATATCATCCACCTCATGAATCACTGGACCATTATCAACGCGCTCATCTATATCGCAGCACGAAAAATGGGCAAACCCTATGTGGTCTGTCCTGCCGGTGCTTTACCAATTACCGGGAGGTCAAAATTTGTTAAGCGGTTTTATAACCACCTTATCGGAAAGCGCATAATCGCCGATGCGGATGCCCATATCGCAATATCCGGCAACGAAATTGTGCAGTATGAAAATTACGGGATTGGGTCTTCAGAGATTACCATCATACCCAACGGCATTGACCCGCTTGATTATAATGCCCCGAACGTATCAAATTTTCGCAGGAAGTTTGGTTTGGGAAGTCATCCGTTTATTCTTTTTGTCGGCCGGCTGAATCGAATAAAAGGACCTGATTTGCTCTTGCATGCCTATGCCAAGCTCGAACAAGCGTATCGAAAATTTCATTTGGTTTATGCAGGTCCGGATGGCGGCATGCTGTCTGAATTGATAAACAAGGTCAAAAAGTTAAAACTGGAAGATCGAGTTCACTTTACCGGCTATTTGGGCGGTATCGAAAAGTCGAGTGCATACCACGCTGCCAGGCTTCTCGTCATCCCATCACGGCAGGAAGCCATGTCAATTGTCGCCCTTGAAGCTGGAGTTACAGGCACCCCGGTTTTGTTGACTGACCGTTGTGGTTTCGATGCTGTAGCCGATATCGGCGGAGGAATGGTGGTAAATGCCACTGTCGCGGGAATAAAGCGAGGATTGGAATATTTGCTGAAAGAAAAAACATCAGACCTAACAAAATGGGGTCAAAATTTAAAGCGTTTCACACTAGACAATTATACTTGGGATGTGGTTATCGATTCGTATATTGAATTATTTCATCTGGTGGTGCATCGCGAACGAAAATGAAAATTTTAGTTCTCTCACAGTACTTCTGGCCGGAAAACTTTCGCATAAATGACCTGGTGATAGGGTTAAAGGAAAGAGGGCATTCCGTGGAAGTTTTGACCGGAATCCCCAATTATCCGCATGGCAAATACTTTCACGGCTATTCGGCTCTGAACAAATCGCGCGAGATATATAACGGAATTACCGTCCATCGGGCACCAATGTCCCCAAGGGGGAGTGGCAGTGGTTTCCGATTGGCCCTGAACTTTATTTCGTTTGCTTTATTCTCTAGTATATTCGGACCTATATTCTGCAGAAAACGGTATGATATTATATTTGTTTATGAACCCTCGCCGATCACGGTTGCAATTCCGGCGATTATAATGAAGATATTTACGTCTGCACCGATTGTATTTTGGATGCAGGATTTATGGCCCGAGAGCCTGTCAGCAACCGATGCTATCCGATCAAAAACTGTCCTTAAATTGGTCGAATTACTGGTTCGCCTGATATACAAGGGTTGTGACCGCATTCTTATCCAGTCTGAAGCGTTTAAGCCTTCAATTATTCATCAGGGAGGGGAGCCAGACCGAATCTTTTACTATCCCAATAGTGCTGATTCCCTTTATCAGCCGGTTCCATTTCCCTCTGATTGCGTTGAAAAGTCACTTGTGCCGGATGGATTTCGAGTGGTCTTTGCCGGCAACATCGGCGCTGCACAAGACTTTCAGAGTATAATATCCGCGGCCGATATGTTAAAACATCACAAAGACATACACTGGATCATTTTGGGGGACGGCCGAATGTCCAACTGGGTTCAATCAGAAGCCGATAAACGGGGTCTATCTGACACCTTTCACCTCTTGGGCAGTTACCCATCCGAGGCCATGCCGCGGTTCTTTGCTCTATCTGATGTACTTTTGGTAACATTGAAAAAAGAACCGATATTTGCCCTTACCATCCCGTCAAAAATCCAATCGTATTTGGCGTGTGCAAAACCGATCGTGGCCGCACTGGATGGCGAAGGTGCCAGGATCATTGATGAGGCTGGTGCCGGCATTACATGTCCGGCCCAGAATCCGGCTGCGCTTTCGTCGGCTGTGATGCGCGTATACGATATGACGCAACAAGAACGTGATGATTTGGGGGCTAATGGCAGAAAATATTTCGAGAACCATTTTGAACGGGAGTTGCTCCTTGAGCGTCTAATCGTTTATCTTTCAGGATTAAAAAGCGAGGCGAGAGAATGAAAATCCTTGTCTTGGGTGGTGACGGCATGCTGGGTCACCAGCTGCTGCGCCATCTGCAAAAAAATCACGATGTCAAGGTAACTTTACGACAAGATTCGAAAGTTTATCAACCTTTTGACCTTTTCACGAAAAAAAATTCGTATCCCGGCGTGGATGCCAGATACATTGACAGCCTGCACGGTGCTCTGGCTGAGTTTCGCCCGCATTGTGTCGTAAATGCCGTTGGCATCATTAAGCAGCGCCAAACAGCGAAAGAAATTATACCCTGCATTGAAATCAATGCGTTGTTTCCCCACAGACTCGTTCATCTATGTCAGATAATAAACGCTCGGTTGATCCATTTGAGCACGGACTGTGTTTTTTCGGGTAAAAAGGGTAATTACCGTGAAGAGGATATCGCTGACGCTGGAGACCTCTATGGGCGCAGCAAATTGATGGGGGAGATTGATCAAGAAAACTGCATTACCTTGAGAACGTCTATGATTGGACGAGAACTCTCCCGGAAAACAAGTCTTTTAGAGTGGTTCCTGGCTCAAAAAGGTACAATCCGTGGCTTCAGAAGAGCTATTTTTACTGGCTTTACGACCATTGAATTGAGCCGAATCATTGAGAAAATAATCATAGATAAAACGAACAAATCGGGAATGTTCCATGTTTCATCAGATCCGATCAGCAAATATGATCTCTTATCGATGATCAAAAAACACCTGAATCTACAAATCCACATCGAACCCGATGATAGTTTTGAATGTGATCGAAGTCTTGTTTCAAAACGTTTCCGAAAACAGTTCGGCTATAAACCGCCGACATGGGAAAAAATGATTAACGAACTATGCAAGGAGGAAAAACCGCAAGAATGATATTTAAATCAAAAACAATTTTGGTGACCGGCGGAACAGGTTCTATGGGTAAAACCTTCATCCGGAGAATTTTGAGCGGTGAACTGGGAACGCCTAAAAAGGTCATCGTTTTATCCAGGGACGAAGCCAAACAGCACGAGATGCGTGTTTCGTATCTTCATCGTCTGGTGGCTACGGACGAAGTGATTTACCGTAACTTCATGAATGTGCTTGAATTTAGGATTGGGGATATCCGTAATTATCATGACCTTTGCTCTGCAGTCAAAGACGCCGATATTGTGGTCAATGCAGCCGCATTGAAACAGGTCCCTGCCTGTGAATACTTTCCAGCCCAGGCTGTTCTGACGAACTGTATGGGGGCTACCAATATCGTTCGAGCCATCGAGGAAAACGATTATCCGGTCGAAACAGTGGTGGGCATCAGTACAGACAAGGCCTGCAAGCCGGTCAACGTGATGGGGATGACCAAATCGATCCAGGAGCGGATTTTCACCGCGGCCAATATCCTAAACCCTAGAACCCGTTTTATCTGTGTGCGATACGGAAACGTTCTTGCATCGCGTGGTTCGGTCATTCCGCTCTTTATTGAACAAATCAACAATGGTGGACCGGTGACAGTAACGGTACCGGATATGACCCGCTTCCTGCTTAGTCTCGATCAGGCCGTCGATACCGTCATTACTGCTATCCGTGAGGCGAAATCCGGAGAAACGTACGTGCCGAGAGCGCCATCTGCGACCGTAATGAATATTGCGAAAGCACTCATCGGCGACCGTTCAATCGACATTGAGGTGAAAGGGATTCGTCCAGGCGAGAAGATGCACGAAATTATGGCCTCAGAAGAGGAATCCAACCGCTGTGTTGCCCGCGGTAATTACTACGCCATTCTGTCGATGCTGCCGGAGTTGCGCGATGAAAAAAACGGCGAAGCGATTGCGCTCACTAAAGAGTACAGTTCCGCTGATGAGGTGCTTGATTTTACGGAAACCGCTGCCCTCCTTAAGAAACACAAGTTGATGGTGGAAGACGTGAAACTAACCTACAAAGGCGAATTGCTTAGATAGTGTTCCGTCTCATCGCCTCAAGACAAGGTAATATAGCGCAATGACAATAAAACTCATGACAATAGTCGGTACGCGGCCCGAGATCATCAAACTCAGCCGAGTTATTTATGAACTCGACAGCCACTCGAATCATGTGTTCGTCCACACTGGTCAAAATTATGACTACGAATTGAATGAAATCTTTTTTCAACAATTGGGAATACGCAAACCCGACCATTTTCTCGAAGCAGCTGGTGCAACGGCCGCTGAAACTATCGGTGAGGTCATAAAAAGATCAGATGTTGTCCTGGCGTCAGAGAAACCAGACGCACTTTTAATACTGGGAGACACGAACAGTTGCCTCGCTGCAATTGCAGCTAAAAGGAGAAAAATACCGATTTTTCACATGGAGGCTGGAAACCGTTGTTTTGATTTACGGGTTCCTGAAGAGATCAACCGTAAAATTGTCGATCATATCAGTGACATTAACCTGACCTATACTGAACACGCCCGCCGCTATTTGATCAATGAAGGCTTAAAGCCTGAAATGGTTATCAAAACAGGATCGCCGATGATGGAGGTCCTCGAACATTATAAAACGGCTATTGGTCAATCGGATATATTAGATCGTTTGGGGCTTGAACCCAAACAGTACTTTCTTCTCAGCGCTCATCGTGAAGAAAATATTGACAGTAAAGAAAATTTCGATCATTTGTTGCAAACACTCAATGCCGTTTCCTCAAAATTTAAAAAACCAATTATATTCTCCGTGCACCCAAGAACCCGCAAAAGAATAGAGAGCATTAAAGAAGTTCTGATAGATGATACCGTGCGCATGCTCAAACCGTTGGGCTTCCTCGATTATGTAAAACTTCAACAGCATGCGTTCTGCGTCCTATCTGACAGCGGGACGATCACCGAAGAATCCTCGATCCTTAACTTTCCGGCAATAACCATCCGGCAGGCGCATGAACGGCCGGAGGGGATGGATGAGGGAACCTTGATCATGTGCGGCCTTAAAGCCGGCAGAGTTATTGAGTCAATCGCTGTTGTCATTTCACAGCACACCGACGATTCTCGCCAATTCCGATTGGTTCAAGACTACGACACCAACAACGTTTCAAAAAAGGTCTTGCGAATCATTCTAAGTTACACAGACTACGTCAACCGGACTGTTTGGAACAAGCGTTAGAAGCAAGTCGGCATTAATTGGATTTTGTTCTTTGAAAAAAATTATCGTCACGGGCGCCAGTGGTTTTGTGGGCAATGCTTTGTCAAAAAGACTTATCGCCGATGGATGGGCTGTGACAGGAGCGATTCGCAGGGGAGGAACGTTCAAAAGTGTAGAGGGTGTTTCACTTTTAGAAATTGGCGATATTGATAATAATACCGACTGGAAAATGGCCCTAAAAGGCATTGATGCTGTCGTTCATGCCGCAGCCAGAGTTCATGTATTGAAAGATACGGTTGCCGATCCCCTTGAAGCATATCGCAGCGTCAATGTAAACGGAACGATGAATCTGGCCCATCAGGCTGCCGCCGCTGGCGTGAGACGGTTCATATTCTTAAGTTCCATAAAGGTCAACGGCGAAGAAAATTCTGTGGAATACAGAGAAACCGACAAACCCGCGCCACTCGATTCTTACGGCATCAGTAAAATGGAGGCCGAAAATAAACTCAGAAAGACGGCGCCCGAAATGGGTATGGAGGTTGTCATTTTGCGGCCACCCCTGATCTATGGTCCGGGTGTCAGAGCCAACTTCTTGAAGCTTCTTAAAGCTGTCGATCGCGGTCTTCCGCTTCCATTGGCGAGCATCAACAATCGAAGGAGTATGATTTATGTCGAGAACCTTGTTGATGCCATCGCTCTGTGTCTTCGCCATCCGAAGGCGGCCGACCAAACCTTTCTGTTAAGCGACGGGGAGAACCTTTCTACACCGGATTTGATACACAGAATAGCCACTGCCCTCGGTAAAAAAAAGCGACTCATTCCTCTAACCCCCATTATTTTAGATATCCTTGCCCGTGTCGTCGGTAAAGGCCAGATGGCCAGCCGTCTTACTGGTTCGTTGACATTGGATGACTCGAAAATCAGGCGAGAATTGGGTTGGAATCCACCGTTTACAATCGGCCATGGAATTGCAAAAACGGTCTCCTGGTATAAACACGACTGCAAACCAACACGTTAACCAGGCAATTGGGCCGGAAGATAACAACGTTTGTCAGTCTTGAGGTCAGCTGCTGAACATGAAGCGGATGATAGATATATTGCTTGCAGCGATTTCGAGCGCAGTTTTTGCGATTCCAATGCTACTTATTGCCCTTCTCGTTAAGAAGTCATCCCCAGGGCCAGTCCTTTATTGGTCAGACCGGGTTGGCCGAAACAATACGATCTTCAGGATGCCGAAATTCAGGACCATGAAGGTTAACACGCCGCCCAAGGCCACACATCTGCTGACATCTCCTGAACAGTATTTAACCGAGATTGGCGCAAAGCTTCGAAAGTACAGTTTGGATGAGCTGCCGCAGATCATAAGCGTTCTAAAGGGTGATATGAGTTTTGTCGGGCCGCGACCGGCTTTATTCAATCAGGATGATTTGGTCGCATTGCGAACACAGAAGTCTATCCACACGCTTGTGCCGGGAATAACCGGTTGGGCTCAGGTAAATGGGAGGGATGATTTGCCGATACCCAAGAAAGTTGAATTGGACGAATATTATTTTCACCATCGTTCCTTCTTGTTTGATTTGAATGTATTGGTCGTGACTTTCTATAGTGTCCTTCGCAGCAGGGGTGTTCAACACTAAACATGAAATTTAGAATCATGAGCAAGAATTTTCTTGTCATTTTTATTTTGGATCTGCTGCTTATGGTAGCAGCCTTATACACGGCCTTACTCATTCGATTTGAGTTTTCCGTGCCATCATATTTTGTGGCTTCCATGTTAAGGATGCTGCCCTATGCGCTAATATTCAAAGTCGTCTGTTTCTATTTTTTTGACATGTACCGAGGCATGTGGCGGTACACAAGCGTATCCGATCTACTCAATATCGTTAAAGCCGCGACCCTGAGTTCCTTGATGATAGCCGTTTTCATTGCATTTAAAACACGTTTCATCGGCTATTCACGATCCGTCATCGTCATTGACTGGTTTTTGACCATTCTCTTCATCGCCGGGTTTCGATTGGCTATTCGTATATTTTTTGAAAGTTTTACACGCGATAGCAAATCGGACAAAGCGCGGCCTTCTATATCCAGAATATTCAACAAACAACCTAAAAATGCAAAAAAACTATTAATCATTGGTGCCGGTGATTGTGGTGAAAAAATTTACCGTGAAATTCGCCACAATTCAGCATTACCTTACCGAATCGTTGGCTTTTTAGATGATAATCGCAATAAAATCGGTCGAAAGATTCATGGCGTACCCGTTCTCGGAAAGGTTAGCGAAATTTCCGCCGCTATCGATAAAGTAAAAGCCAATGAAGCACTGATCGCTATTCCTTCTGCTACCGGTGAGCAGATGCGCGTCATTGTCGAACATTGCAAAACCAGTGAAATCCCGTTCAAGACCTTACCGGGTTATGGTGAGTTGATAAACGGAAAAGTGTCTGTCAAAGCCATTCGTGACGTGGCCTATCGCGACTTGTTGGGTCGAGAAATCGTCAAGTTGGATGAAAAGGGGATCGGCACTATCATCGAGGGCAATAGCGTGTTGGTTACCGGGGCGGGCGGGTCGATCGGCTCAGAACTCTGTCGCCAGATTTGTCGCTTCAAGCCCGGAAGAATCCTTCTTTACGAACGTGCAGAAAGCCCACTTTTTGAAATCGAACTTGAACTCAAACGAAATTTTGGCGATGTACCTGTCGTGCCGATCCTTGGGGACATTCAGGATCCAGCACAACTTCGAAAAACATTTGAAATTCATCGCCCTCAAACAGTATTTCACGCGGCCGCGTACAAGCATGTACCCATGCTGGAACTGCAACCCTGGAAAGCGCTTGAAAACAACGTTGCCGGTACGGCAAACTTGTTGAAAATCATCAGCAACTTCGATATTGACCGTTTCGTTTTTGTTTCAACGGATAAAGCCGTAAGACCAACCAACGTTATGGGGGCCAGCAAACGGGTTGCGGAAATGCTGATTCAATGCCAGGATCACACCCCGGTGACCAAGACGAAATTTGCCATTGTTCGTTTCGGTAACGTGGTCGGCAGTGTCGGCAGTGTTGTACCTCTTTTCAGAAAACAGATTGAAATCGGGGGACCGGTCACGGTCACTCATCCGGATGTCACGCGTTATTTCATGACCATTCCCGAAGCATGCCAGCTTATATTGCAGGCCGGTGCATTGTGTAGCGATCAGGTAGAGGTCTTTGTGCTAGACATGGGAAAACCCGTTAAAATTGCCGATATGGCCCGTGATCTGATCCGCCTTTCCGGATTTGAACCTGATGTCGATATCAAAATCGAATACATTGGCTTGCGCCCCGGTGAAAAATTATACGAGGAACTTATTACGGACGGGGAGGGGGTTGTCGGTACGAGCCACAAAAAAATCATGACCCTGCGAGGAGAAGTATGCAATTTGGCGCAGTTGAACACTAAGATTGATGATTTAGCAAAACTTTCCGCAGACCAAGATATCGAAAAAATTAAGGCTACGCTCAAGGATATCGTCACTGACTATCAGCCATATAGGCATGATGCGATCTGAAACCCTCCATATAGGTGAAAGAAAGTAAGATTTATGACGAAAATTAACCGGATGCTGATACAGCGGCTTCAGGACAAAGGTGTACGATTTCCCGCACCGGAAGCGGTCGAAATTGGCCAAGACATCGATCCGGATAGGATATCCGGTAAAGGTGTTATCATTCATTCCGGGTGCAAGATCTATGGCCGCTCCACTCTTATTCTCGACGGGGTCTGTTTGGGAAATGAAGGCCCGGCAACTGTTGTTGACTGCCAGATCGGTTCCGGTGTGGTACTTGGAGGGGGGTATTTCAAGGATGCGGTTTTTCTGGATGGTTCCTCAGCCGGATTCGGCGCTCACGTTCGCGACGGAACGATTCTTGAGGAAGAAGCCAGCATTGCCCACACGGTCGGTTTGAAGCAGACGATCCTGTTTCCCTATGTGACGCTGGGCAGCCTGATCAATTTCTGCGACTGCCTGATGGCCGGTGGGACGGACAAAAAAAACCACAGTGAGGTTGGGAGTTCTTACATTCACTTCAACTACACACCCAACCAGGACAAAGCCACCGCCTCGCTTATGGGGGACGTACCCCGGGGCGTGATGCTGAACCAACTTCCTATTTTCCTCGGAGGGCAAGGGGGGCTGGTCGGTCCCTGCCGGTTAGAATATGGCACCGTCATTGCTGCGGGTACGGTTCACCGCAAAGACGAACGGCGAAGTGGTCGATTGATTATCGGCGCCAGCGGCGTTAAAAGCGGTAATGTGCCGTATAGCCCCGGTCGCTATCACGGCGAAAAGCGGATTGTGACCAACAATATCAACTATATTGCCAACCTTATTGCTCTCTATCAATGGTATGCGACCGTCCGCTCTCA
>Ga0316198_10001309_pt1 | contig 14512 bp, 14 predicted proteins | sample OudBieAanoxic_MG_FD_204935 | JGI IMG/M metagenome (GOLD analysis project Ga0316198, IMG submission 204935) | Coastal sediment microbial communities from Oude Bieten Haven, Netherlands - site A anoxic | ecosystem: Environmental > Aquatic > Marine > Coastal > Sediment | place: Netherlands...
TACCGAGCGGCGCTCAATGCCGATGATCAATTCCTGGCCGCGCTCACGCACCTCGAAGAGGCAAAGGACTTCTGGCTCACCTGGCAGGAAGCGAATCTCGACTGAGCCAGATTTCGAACTTCGACTAGCGCACTCTAGCCCGCAATGTTCATGGAGTGTCTCGCTTCGACGCCACCGGTGCCACCCTTCGCATTGTCACTGGCGCTCTCCGGACGGCAGGGCAACAATGACAATGCGAAGAGTGGCACCTGACTCGCCGAAGCGGGTGGCGCTCCTCACTTCTCATCCCTCTTGTGGGGCGTCTTCCCAGATGAGCGTGACGGGTCCGTCATTGACCAGCTCAACGTCCATCAGGGCGCCGAAGACCCCGGCTTCCACCGTCACCCCCTCAGCGCGCAAAAGCTCGAGAAAATGATTGAAGAGCGACTCTGCCGGATCTCCCGGTAATGCGCGGTCAAAGCTCGGACGGCGGCCTCTGCGGATCGACCCAGCGAGAGTGAACTGCGAGACCGCGAGCACCGCGCCACCCACTTCGTCGAGACCGCGATTCATGCGCCCCTCGTCATCCGAAAAAATTCGTAGGGTTGCCAACCGCCGCGCCGCCCGTTCGATCTGCTGCTCACCATCGCCGCGCTCCAACCCGACCAGCACCGCGAGACCGACACCGATACGCCCGACGGCCTCTCCCTTGACCCGCACCTCGGCGCGCGAAACCCTTTGGATCACCATCTTCATCGCTTCGCTCCGCCTCTAAAGCTCGACAGCAGCAAGCTCAACTCGCGCCCTCCGAGCAGCGTCACCAGACCGACATACAGGGCGCCAGCCGGCACCAGGACGAAAGCGAGCCGAAGCGCACCATCCCACGAGGTGTATTCGATCGAGGCGAGCAACGGTCTCGCAAAAAATAATCCAGCCGCCATCACCGTTCCTCCGAGGAGCTGCCGCCCGACGGCAATCAACGCACCCGCCACGCCGGCATCCCGAAAACCGTAGCGCAGCGCGTAGAGCACAGTGAGGAAGGTCGCGAAGCAGGCCATGGCAATTGTATTTGCCCAACCCAGGCCAACGGTGCCCCACGGGCCGACAAGGAACGCACAAGTAGCCGTGAAGATGATCAGGGCGACGAGACTTCCCCACATCGGTGTACGGGTGTTCTTCTGTGCGAAAAATGCGGTCGCCATGACCTTGACATGGCCGGTGCCGACCAGAGAAAAGGCGTAGGCGGCCAGAGTCGCCGCGGTGACCGTCACATCGACGGAATCGAAGCGCCCGCCCCCGAAGAGCAAGCCGATCACGGGGCGAGAGAGGACCGCCATGACCACAGCCGCCGGAAGGGTCACGTACGAGACCAGGGTGATGGTTCCGACAAGTGTCCTCGGTGCATGCTCCGGGTCCTCCCGCAGCTCCCTTGAAAGCAGGGGTAGGAGCACGGTTGTCAGCTGCACCACGACTGCGCCGAAAACGAGTTCGGTTACTCGATAGGCCCCGTAGGTGTAGCTCACGCCGGAGTCGATGAAGGATGCAAATCGATTCGAGACGAGCTGGTTGATCTGGTTGATGCCGAGAACCGGAATTCCAGGCAACATCAACAGAAGGACCTCTTTGACCTGTGGGTTTGCAAAGCCGTTCCACAACGGTCGAAGAGAAAAACCAAGGCGTCGCACAGCAGGCGCCTGGACCACAAACTGCAGCAGGCCGCCGACCAGGACCGCCGCCGACAGCACCGGTGCGGGGTTGGCAACCCGTGGCAAAACCCACCACGCAGTGCCAGCGATGGTCAGGTTGTAAAACATCGGCGTGGAGGCGGCGAGAAGGAACTTTTCGTGGCTGTTGAGAACTGCCTGGAGGAGGGCTGCGAGTGAAATCAGGAGCAGGTACGGGAACATGATTCGATTCATCAACACCGTGGTTTCGAGCTTTCCAGGTGTCGCCGAGAAACCCTCTGCATAGAGCCGGACCAGCCATGGAGACGCGAGGATCCCAACCGCCACAACCAACCCCACAACGAGCAACATCACGGCCAACAGGCCGCGAAACAGCTCAACCGCCTCTCTGCGATTGCCGTCCTTCCCTGTTAATCGTGCGAGGGTAGGAACAGATGCGGCGTGAAGGGTGCCCTCGGCGAAGAGGCCGCGAAATGCGTTGGGGATGCGATTGGCGGTGCGGTACATGTCGTAGAGGTGGCCCGCACCCATGACCGAGAACAGCGTTTTGTCCCGCAGATAGCCTGTGATCCTGCAGGCCAGGGTCACCACCGCCATCCGGGATGCGTGGTGAACGACACGCCTTTCTTGACTCACAACTTCACGGTACCACCGCCGACGGCACATCGAGATGGCGCAGGAGTGACGAACCCAAGGCACCGGGCGAAGCTCTAACAAACAGAAGAAGCCGTCGAATTCGGAATTTGGAGTTCGGGATTGCCATCCCTCTCCTCATTGACGCTGCGGGTGGGTGGATGGAATTCAAAATTGAGAATTCAAAGTTCAGAATTCGGGGGCTTCGCGCAGCGCACGGCGCTGTGCTAAGCTCCCGTTGTCCCATCCACGCAGGGAGTAGAGAATCATGGGTATCAACAAGGTAATTTTGGTAGGAAATGTGGGTCGCGATGTGGAGTTCCGAGCCACCCAGGGCGGCCAGAACCTCGCCAAGTTCTCACTCGCCACAACCGACCGGCGATTCAAAGACGAAAACGGCAACCCCCGCACCGAATGGCACAATATCGTTGCCTGGGGCAAGCTGGCAGAGATCTGCGATCGATACGTCACCAAGGGCAAACAACTGTACATCGAGGGGCAGATCCGCACTCGGACCTACGAGCAGGACGGCCAGAAGAAGTGGTTCACTGAGATCCACATGGAGCAGATGGAAATGCTCGGATCGAAGTCATCCGGCGGCGGAGCGCCTGGTGAGGACTACGGCACTGTTGCCAAGGGATTCCCCGATGACGCCGACGATGTGCCGTTTTAGCCGAAGAAATCGAACAGAATCAACTCCCGCGACCGTCGCGGGAGTTTTTTGTCGAATGCCCAACTCGCATTTCTAGCTTAAGAACCGGCGGATATTCGTGCTAACCCTTGACAACGATTGAGCTTCCCGGTAACTTCTCAATTCCCCGCGTCCGGGGAAGGAGGAGTGGATGATCAAGTCGGATCTGGTCGAGCGCGTCATGCAGGCCACCGATCTTCCGAAACCTAAAGCGACCGAGGCGGTGAACGCCCTCTTCAACGGAATGAAGAGAGCTCTCTTGCGCGGTGATCGCATCGAGTTGCGCGGGTTCGGCGTTTTTCAGGTCAAGGACCGTAAGCGCGGTATCGGACGCAATCCCAAGACCGGCCGTGAGGTCGAGATCCCCCCCGGAAAGACGATCCGGTTTAAACCGGGCAAGGCGTTGCGCGACATGAGCTGAGCGTGCGCCCAGCCGATTTTGACGAAAATCCCGGCCCCGACGGTCAACCCGCCGGGGCCTTCGTTTTGCCGCACGATACATATCGTCCGCGGTGGTGGCTCCACATCACGTTGTTCCTGGCCACCTTCGCCAGCACGACGATGGTTGGCGGTCTGGTGTGGGGCGGCCTTCCCGCGGAGATGGCTCGGCTCGGACTCATCGAGCTTTTGACAGATCAACGAGTCTATTTCGCCGGCCTCAAGTTCTCGGTTCCGCTGCTGACGATTCTCTGGTGCCACGAGCTCGGCCACTACATCGCTGCTCGACGGCATGGACTGACTGCCACTCCACCTTTTTTCATTCCTTTTCCGGTTCCGGTACTCGGCATCGGAACCCTCGGTGCGGTGATTCGGATCAGGGATCCGATCCAGAACAAGCGACAGCTTCTCGACGTCGGCGCCGCTGGCCCGATCGCCGGTTTCATCGCGCTGATCCCATTTCTCGCCTACGGGATCATGGCTTCCGAGGTCGGGGAATCGGTAGTCGAGGGCACCTATCTCGAGTTCGGGGAACCCCTCATTTATCGACTCCTCGAAACCCTGATCAGGCCGGGACTCGGTGACGAGATGACCCTGTGGCTCCACCCGACCGGTGTCGCCGCCTGGTTCGGGGTCCTGGTCACGCTCCTGAACCTCCTGCCATTCGCCCAGCTTGACGGCGGCCATATCGGCTACGCCCTTTTCGGTCGCTGGCACCAGCGACTTGTGTGGCCGCTCCTCGGTGTGCTTGCAGGCCTCGGTTTCATCTGGCCCGGTTGGTGGCTTTGGGTTGTCATCGCCCTCGTCATGAAACCGCAACACCCTCGGCTGTGGGACGAAGACAATCCCCTCGACCGACGCCGCCAGATAGTCGGTTGTGCAGCGATCGTAATTTTCATTCTGTGCTTTGTCGTGGAACCGATTCGAATCGCGTTCTGATCTAGGGTCTGACGAGCTTGACGGATATTCGGCAGAACGGCTATTCGGCTGTTCGGCCTTCGGAGAGGATGCCAGGCACCTCCGAGGGACGCGCCCTGGCCTCGCAACCCAAAACGCGGGTGGGTTGAAATTCCGAATTCCGAATTCCGAATTCCGATTTCATCAAATGCTACCCTCTGGCGATGGAAATGGTGACGCGAGTCCTCGCAACAACGTCGGAGATCAGCCTCAAGGGCGGCAACCGTCGCTGGTTCGAGCGCACCCTCACCGATAACGTGCGCAACGCCCTCTCCGATCTGCCGGTGGCATCGGTGACACGACCGGCCTGGCGGGTTCTGATCACATTCAATGATTCCGTTCCGTTTGCCGAGGCGGCGCGTCGCCTGGCAACGGTATTCGGGATTGGCGGGATCAGGGCGGTGGAGCTCGCGGGCCACACGATCGAGGACCTCCAGGCCTATCTCGAGCCCGGTCTTCGGAATATTGAACCCCGCAGTTTCGCGGTTCGGTGCAAGCGATCTGAAAAGCGCTTCCCCATGACCTCTCCCGAAATCGAACGCACCCTGGGTGGCTTCGTTCAAGAGCAAACCGGGTGGCCGGTTGACCTCAGCAATCCCGACCTGACCATTCATGTATTGGTCGACGAAAATGGACTCTTCACCTGGACACACAGCGTTCCCGGCCCCGGTGGCCTGCCCGTTGGCGTCGGTGGCCGCGCCACCTGTCTGATTTCAGGAGGCATCGATTCGCCGGTCGCCGCCTACCAGTTGATGAAGCGGGGAATGCGGCTCGACTTCGTTCACTTCCACTCGGTACCCCGCACGGATCCCGCGAGTCTCGAGAAAGCCGAGGACCTGGTCAAAATTCTGACCCGTTACCAGGGCCCCGCCCGCCTGGCGATGGTACCGCTGCTGCCGATTCAGGAAGAGATTGCAGCACGTTGCCCGGCCGAACTGAGGGTGCTGCTCTACCGGCGCTTCATGCTGAGGCTGGCAGAGGAGGCCGCGCGGCGATTCCGGTCGGACGCCCTGATCACCGGTGAGTCGTTGGGCCAGGTCGCCTCGCAAACCATCCAAAATCTGCGGGCTGTCGAATCCGTGGCGACGATGCCGGTTCTGCGTCCCTTGATCGGGCTCGACAAACCCGAGATAATCGCCATTGCCCGGCGTATGGGAACATACAAGACCTCGATCCTCCCACACTTTGATTGCTGTTCGTTCCTCCTCCCGGACAGGCCTGCCACAAAATCGACCTCCGCCGAATTGGACGACGCCGAAACAACGCTCGATGTCCAAACTCTCGTTTCCGATGCAATCGACGCGACCGACATCCGTTCGATCGATGAACCCGTCGGCTGGGAAGAGGTCCCGCTGCCAGCTGGAGCCTCGTGATGGGCGACAGGGACAGCCGATCACGTCGCGATCTCCTCACCGGATGGATGGACATGTTCCGCGGGGTCTCCACGGCAGCCACCGGCACAATCAAACACGACCCGGAAAAGGTGCTGCGACCGCCGGGCGCGCTCAAGCCCGACGAGGACTTCGTCTCGGCGTGCACCGGTTGTGGTGACTGCATTCCGGTGTGTCCGACTTCGAGCATCTTCACCGTCGAAATCGACGATGAACGGCTGATACCGGTGATCGCACCATCTTCCAAGGCCTGTTATCTGTGTACCGATCTCCCGTGCATCGCGGCCTGTGACGAGGGGGCGCTGGTGGATCCGGGCGGTCCCGAGAGAGTGCGCATGGGCATCGCCAGGGTCGATCCTCGTCGCTGTGTGACATTTCACGGCGATACCTGTGACAAATGCTATGGGGCGTGCCCTTACCCGGACCAAGCGATCATGTCGATTGGTGGACGACCACTGATCGGGAGCGGAGCCTGCACCGGCTGCGGCCTGTGCGAGATGGCCTGCCCCGAGTACCCCAAGGCCATCGTCGTCATCGCCGAACGAAATCTCGTTCCCGGCTTGCGTATACCGAAAGACGAGCAGCTGGGCGGCTGACACCGCCAATTGAGAGCGCTTTGCCACGTCGACGACACAGGAGCCACCTTTAGCATTGTTCGCTCGGAACGCCTCACGACATTGCAGAGCGACGAATTCGAACAATGCAAAAGATGGCACCTTGCTCGTCGAAGCGGAGAGGGCTCCCGATAGGCGGCACCCTAGGACGCTTACGCCTCAACGCGCCTCCAATGGGCGGCGTGTAGGTGCCACTTTTCGCATTGTTTGGATTCGTCGCTCCCCAGTCGAGTAACGCCTTCAGGGCAAACAATGCGAAGGGTGGCTCCTGTGTCGTCAAAGCGGCTACGCGCTTCTCAATGAGCTGCTCCTGTGTCGTCGAAGCAGCTACGCGCTGCTCACTGACCTACAGCTCCGCTTCCACCTTCAACTCGCGAGTCATCAGCTCGCGTAAAGCAGTCTGGGCATCAGTTTCGCCCTTCAGCAGCCTGCTCATCGCTTCGGTGATCGGCATGACAACGTCGTGTTCATGCGCCAAACGAGCGGCGGCAGGCGACGTCCGAACACCTTCGACAACCTCCCGCATGGAGCCCAGGATGTCTTCCAGCGACTCCCCTCGTCCAAGGCGCTGCCCGAGCGTCCGGTTGCGCGACAGACCTCCGGTGCAGGTCAGAACGAGGTCTCCCATGCCCGCCAGACCGCGGAAAGTCTCGGCGTCCGCGCCGAGGACGACACCCAGACGCGTGATTTCGTGCAGGCCGCGGGTCATCAGCGCCGCCTGGGTATTAAATCCAAGACCGAGCCCGTCGACAATCCCAGCGGCTATGGCGATCACATTCTTGAGTGCCCCGGCGAGTTCGACGCCGATCAGATCGGCGCCCGCATAGCAACGAAGGTGGTGATCTGAGAATTCCTCCTGAAGAGCAGCCGCAAGTTCCAGGTCGGGACACGCGAGAACCGCTGCAGATGGATCTCCCCTGATAACCTCGCGTGCAAAGGTTGGCCCTGAGAGACAACAGAATCTGTTCGGCTCGAGACCCAACGCCTCACCCGCGATTTCATCCATACGCCGGAGGGTCTCGGTCTCGATTCCCTTCGACGCGGAAATCACCGCCACGCCGTCCCTCACTTTTGCGGCCAGCTCCGCCATCACCGAACGGCTGAACTGAACCGGTACGACCCACAGCCAGTGGTCGGCGTGATCGGCCGCGGCATCAAGATTATTGACGGCCTCGATCCCGGGATGGAGATCGAGGTCAGAAATGAACAGCGGGTTGCGATGCTCCGCGTTAATCCCCTCGGCAACTTCCGGCTCGCGCGCCCACAGCACAACCTCGTGCCCACGCCGCGCCAGTTGATGAGCCATCGCGGTACCCCAGGATCCACCACCAAAAACGCTGAGCCTCACGCGTCACCTCCAGAAATCATCACCGATCTTGACCTCTTCGCCCGCCAACATCTTGCGGATATTCGAGCTATGTCGAAAGATGATCAGAACCGCCGCTGCGCTCACCGAGATCAATGTCACCATGTCTGGCTTGTCGATCAGCTTGAGGGCCAAAGGAAAGACCGCACTGGCAACCATAGACGCCATCGCCACCCATCTCGATATCACGAGCACCACGAACCAGACAGCGAGGGCGGCAAGCGCGCTGAGCGGTGCGATGACGAGGAAAGCGCCGAAGCCGGCGGCCACACCCTTGCCGCCGCGGAATCTCAACCACACCGGGTAGCAATGACCCACGACGACCGCCAGCATGGCGGCCGCAACCCAACCGCTTTCTGGGTTATAGAAACGCATTAGCCAAACGGCAAGCGCTCCCTTGGCGACATCGATGACCGTCACCGCGATCCCCGCCTTCCACCCGGCCGCCCGCAAGGCATTGGTGCCACCGATGTTCCCGGAGCCCTTGCGCCGCACATCTTCGCCGGTCATCAGACGGACCACTACCAGAGCGGTGGGCAACGAGCCCAGGAGGTACGCAATCGCGACCAGCACGAGTTCGAATCTCACTCCAGGGAATACCTTTCCAGCGCAGTGTACACCGCCCCCCCAGGTTGCAGATCGCTCGAGAAAAGCACCACCTCTCGGCAGATGAAGCCCTCGAGGTCCAGGTTGTCTCCCCACTCGAGAAATCGTTCGACCGCAGCGTTCGGCCACTGCACTTTCAACCTGGCCTGGGTCAGGTGGACCGACCACCGGCGCCGATCGCGCGGGAATCCGGCGATTTCAGCTACCTCCTCAACCGCCGACACGAGTTCTTCGACACCGTCGGCAGTGCCCCCGACCCAAGCAACCCTGGGCCGCGTCGACGAGGGGAAGAACCCGGATTTTTTGAGCTTCACGGGCACCGATCCGATGCCAGGTATCCGTCGAGCCAACTCGGCGTCGAGGCCGGCGATCACCGAGCGCTCGACCTCACCGAGGAATTTTAGAGTCAGATGCCATCCCTGTGGAAGCGTCCACTTCGCTTGAGGGAGTTCGCCCTGCAAATCTCCTTGTGCTGACGCCAGTCGCTCCTTGACATGTTCCGGAATTTCGAGGGCCAGAAACGCCCGAATCGAATCGTCACTCATTCTTCGATGACCAGCAGACGTCTCCGCAGGAGGTCGAGAGTTGCGTTGAGACTCCAAACGCGGACGATCGACCGGTCACCGAGGAACACCTGGTGTTTTGCCGAAACGCCGTCGGGGCCGTCAACTGCCCAGTGAACCAGGCCGACCGGTTTTTCCTCGGTGCCGCCGGTCGGACCGGCGATGCCCGTTATTCCTGCGCCCCAGTCGGAGCCGAACCGAGCCCGAACTCCCGTCGCCATTGCCCGCGCGACCTCCTCCGAGACCGCGCCGTGCTCGACCAGCGTTTCGTGCGGAACGTCGATCAGATGCTCCTTGGCCTCGTTGGAGTACGAGACGACACCACCGAGAAAGACCTCCGAAGCTCCCGGCACATCGGTAAGATGCGCACTCAAAAGACCGCCAGTGCACGATTCGGCAACCGCTAGAGTCTGCTGGCACCTTCTGAGTCCCTCGAGAACTACCTCCGACAAGTCGTCAATATTGACGGCCGCAACATCGTCACCCAGAACCTCCCGGAATGCGGCCTCCATGGCGTCGAGCCGCTTCTCGGCTGTGGGTTCGCTCCCGACGGCCGAGAGCACCAGGCGGAGGACGCCGTAGGAAGCGAGAATAGTTATGTCCTGGCGGCCGAACTTTTCGTAAAGGTGACGGATCTTGACCTCGGTGTCGCTCTCCACAACCCCGCCGAGAAGGAGAGTTCGGGAGATCTTCGAGAGACCCGGGTTCCAACCGGCAATCTCAGGCACCAGATCGCGCCCGAGCATCTCCTCCATCTCCCACGGCACTCCTGGAAATACCGCGAGGATGTGACCGTGATCCTCGAGCATCAGGCCCGGGGCCGAGCCACGATTATTGCGAAGGGGCCGGGAGCCTGCCACGACCCGGGCCATGGTGGTGCAGATCTCGGGCATGTCGCGGCCGAGTTCCCCATAGCGCGCACGAATCCAACCCTCCACCTCGGGGTCCAACCCGATCTCGCGGTCGAAGGCCCGTGCCACCGCATCGCGGGTAACGTCGTCGGCTGTCGGTCCGAGTCCTCCGGTGACGACAACGAGATCATGTCGACCGAAGAGTTCGCGGATCGCTTCGGCGACTCGCTCCACCGAATCTCCAGCCACTCTCTTCTCCTCGACGGTGATGCCGTACCGGGTGAGGGCATGGGTGATGGTGAGTGAATTCGAGTCGAGGCGATGATCACCCAGGAGTTCCGATCCAACCGCCAAGCACGCAGCAGTCTTTCGTTCTCCACCCATTCGATCCTCCCTGGGGAATCATACGCTTCCAGCACGCTTGATTTCGGATTTCGGATTTCGGATTTCGGATTTGCCCCCTCCCACCCCACATTTTTGAGCTGAGGAGTGGGCGGATTTTTTAAATTCCGAATTCCGAATTCCGAATTCCGAATTCGGATTGCCGCAGGCAATCCGAGTTACAATCCTCGCGCCGCGTCGCGGCACCCATCATTTCTTCGGGAGGCATTGCATGTCGACAATTACCCGTACAATTTCCGACTGGGCTTGCGGCGTCCAGTACGAGGATCTTCCGCCCGAGGTCGTCCACGAGGCGAAAAGATTTCTGATGGACTCGATCGGCTGTGCGCTCGGCGGCGCCCAGCAGCACGACGTCCACATCGCCCGCGAAGTCCTGACCGAAACAGCCGGCGCTGGAGACTGCCGGATCCTGGTCACGGGCGAGCTCTGGGACCCGGTTTCGGCATCGCTCCTCAACGCCCTGATGATCCGGGTGATGGACTACAACGATATCTATTGGAAGCAGGATCCGTCACACCCCTCGGACCTCATCCCGGCAGCCATGGCGGCGGCCGAGCGTGCCGGCGGTTCCGGACGCGATCTGTTGGTCGGCATCGCCCTCGCCTACGAGTTCGAACAGCGTCTGTGCGAGATCTCCTACCCCGGCGTGCGCGAGATCGGCTGGCACCACGCCACCCTCACCGCCGCCGCCGCGCCGATCGCTGCCGCCAGGATGCTCGGTCTCAATGCCGAACAGATGCAGCACGCAATCGGCATCTCGGCGTCGCGCCACTGCACCACGGGCTCGGTCACTGCCGGCAAGCTGACGATGATGAAGAACACCGTCGACCCGATGGCGACCCAGAGCGGGATGCTGGCGGCGCTGCTGGCCGAACGCGGCTACACCGGCCCCGAGCATGTCCTCGACGGCAAGGAAGGTTTCAGCCACGTTTTCGACTCGGAGTGGAAGTTCGACATCCTCTCCGGCGGTCTCGGAGATTCATGGCGGATCCTTCAGTGCGGGATGAAGTTCTTCCCCACCGAGGCCCTCACCCACGCACCCATTTCAGCGACGCTCGACCTCATCATCGAAAACGATCTCGCGCCCGAGGAGGTCGAAACGGTCACGATCTACTCTCTGGCTCGCGCCGCCGATATCCTTGCCGATCAGTCCAAATACGATCCGCGGTCCAAGGAGACGGCCGATCACTCGCTCCCCTTTGTCATCGCGGCGGCGGTCGCCGAGCGCCAGGTGACGCCGGTGCAATTCACCGACGCCAAGATCATGGACACGACCATCCGCGCTCAGCTCGACAAGGTCAAGGTCATCGCCGATCCCGAGATCGAGGCAGTCTTTCCCGAGCTCCAGAGAGTGCGCGTCGTCATCAAAACGACCGACGGACGCGAACTCCAGAAAGAGCTCGACTACCCCAAGGGCGATCCGCGCAATCCGCTGACCGACGACGAGATTGCCGGCAAGTTCAAGGCCCTGGCGGAGGGCATCGCGACCTCCGAGGACGTGGATCGGATGCGCGCCGCGGTGAATAGTACCGAGGAATTCGATGATGTCCGCAAGCTGATGACGGAGCTTGTGGTGAAGAGTTAGGAATGAGGAATTGGGAATTAGGAATGCCGCCCTCCCACCCGCGATGCTAACAGCAAGACTAGGGCGCACTCACCGGAGGTGCCTGGCATCCCGATTCGAGGATCGGCGCACCAAGTACAATTGCGCGCACCCGCGAGTCGGCGTGCCTGGCAAACCGCCGGCGGCAGCGGAGTGAGCTCAGGCCTCATCCGAAGGAGGAGGCTATGAGCCACGCGCTGGCGACGGTGCTTCACCGCGGCCGCAGGCCGCGAGTAGCCTCTCGGGAAGCGCGATCACAGAAGACCGTGCCACAAAACGTGCCGTCTCTGACGATTTTGGAAGCCGAAACGCCCCAACAGGGAGAGCGTCGAGGCCAAACATCGTCAGAGGGGGCACTCCTCGGAAGCGCACCGATAGAAAAGCAGTTTGAAGCCACCAGCACCTAAATAGGAGTCAATATGCCTCAGACAATCACCGAGAAAGTAGTCCAAGCACATTCGGAGGGCCTACCTCCTGGTCACGAGGTCCGAGCCGGCGACATGGTCACCGTGCGGCCGTTCCACGTCATGACCCACGACAATACCGGCGCCGTGATGCCCAAGTTCAAGGCCATCGGCGCCAAGCGGATCGCCGATCCGGCGCAGCCCGTCTTCACGCTCGATCACAACGTCCAGGACACCAGCGAGGAGAATCTCGCCAAGTACCGGCGCATCGAGGAGTTCGCCGGGGCTGAGGGCGTCACATTCTTCCCCGCCGGAGCCGGCATTGGCCACCAGCTGATGGTCGAGCAGGGTTTTGTCCATCCCGGCACCCTGGTTGTTGCCTCCGACTCCCACTCCAATATGTACGGCGCGCTGGCGGCGGTCGGCACCCCGGTTGTGCGGACAGATGCCGCCGCCCTGTGGGCGGGTTCCGTCACCTGGTGGCTGGTGCCGCGCACGGTCAAGGTCGTGCTCGAGGGCGAGCTTCGTTCAGGGGTCACCGGAAAGGACGTCATCATCACCCTGTGCGGGCTTTACAACTCCGGCGAGGTTCTGAACGCGGCCATCGAGTTCCATGGTCCGGGTGTGACCGGCCTGTCGATGTCGGAGCGTCTGACGATCTCCAACATGACGACTGAGTGGGGCGCCCTCGTCGGCTGGTTCCCGTTCGACGAGATCACCTCAGAGTACCTCTCAGAACGCGCCACCGCACTCTCCGCCAAGGGTGTGGTCGACCGCCTCACCGAAGAGATGATCGCCGGTTGGGAAGCGAACCCGCCGGCCCCGGATCCCGATGCGTCTTACGCCGCCAAGATCACCCTCGATCTCGGCCAGGTCTCGCCTCACGTTGCCGGACCCGACGGCGTCGGCGTCATGAATTCGGTGGCCGAGATGGCAAAGGATAGGATCCCCATCCACAAGGCGTATCTGCTTTCATGCACTAACGCACGATTCGACGATCTGGTGGAGGCGGCGGAGGTGCTCCACGGCCGCAAGGTGGCGGATAGCGTCGAGCTCTATGTTGCGGCCGCCTCGGCCGAAGTGCAGGCGGCCGCCGAGGCAGACGGCGCCTGGCAGGAGCTGATCAAAGCCGGGGCGCGCCCCCTCCCGCCAGGGTGCGGCGCCTGCATCGGTCTCGGAGTCGGTCTGCTCGAAGAGGGCGAGGTTGGAATTTCCGCCACCAACCGCAATTTCAAGGGAAGGATGGGCTCGCGCGACGCCAAGGCCTACCTGGCAAGCCCGGCGGTCGTCGCCGAATCGGCCATCGAGGGATTCATCACCGGTCCCGAGGATCTGGGATCGTCGGTTCCCGACTACGCTTTCACCGATCTCGGGTGGCGCCCTCTCGAGCGCGAGGTCGACATCAGCGAAGGCTTTCCCACAACAGTCGATGGGCGGGCACTCCTCCTGCCGGTCGACAGCCTCAACACCGACGGGATCTATGGCAAGGACGTCACCTACCGCGACGACCTGACTCGCGAGCAGATGGCAACCTACGCGATGGCCAACTACGACCCCGCATTCCAGGAAGTCGCTGCCGTTGGCGACATTATCGTCGCCGGCCGAAACTTCGGTTCGGGATCCTCTCGTGAGCAGGCGGCGACCGCTCTCAAATACCGCGGCGTGCAGATGGTCATTGCCGCGTCGTTCTCCCAGACATATCTTCGCAACGCGTTCAACAACGCATTCATATGCCTGGAAAGCCCAGCCCTTTCCGAGGCCATCCGTGATGCGTTCACAGATGAGGCCGCGTCGGGCTCCAAGACAATCCCCGCCGGCGATCTGGAAATCAACTTTCCGAGCGCCACCGCGACCTGGCGAAGCGCGACCTACGCCCTGTCGCCCCTCGGCCCGGCAGCCCAGGAGTTGGTCCTTGCCGGAGGCCTCGAAGCATTGACCCGAAAGCGCCTCGGACTGTAGAGGATTAGGAATTAGGAATGAGGAATGAGGAATTCCGCGCACCCGTCCGATGAATCCCACAGATCACACAAATGAATTCTTTTGTGTGGATCTGTGTTCATCTGTGTTATCTGTAGGCAGAAAATTGTGCACTATTTTCCTGCTGGAGATACCGTCTCAAATTGCTCAATCCATTGCACTTTTCAACAAGTATGCAAATTGACAGCGAGAATCATTAGGAATAGCGTAGGCATCCTGAAGGAGGCTGTCATGAAATTGCGTTGGTTGGCATTGTTGGTTGTGATGACTGGAACGCTCGCGCTGGCCGCTTACGCCGCCGGTCCGTCTGGCGATGCCGCCCTCGGCAGCCGGTCCTACGATGACTTCGAGC
>Ga0316198_10001310_pt1 | contig 14507 bp, 10 predicted proteins | sample OudBieAanoxic_MG_FD_204935 | JGI IMG/M metagenome (GOLD analysis project Ga0316198, IMG submission 204935) | Coastal sediment microbial communities from Oude Bieten Haven, Netherlands - site A anoxic | ecosystem: Environmental > Aquatic > Marine > Coastal > Sediment | place: Netherlands...
CCAGCGATCGACCGAGACGAACCTGAAATATTGCTCCTTGGTGCCCAGGGTCAATCCATCGATGAAGGATTGCCGCTTGTTCGCCAGATCAGAGTGATAAACAGTTTATTGCCCATTATTTTTATCAGTAAAAAGAGCTCTGAGGCCCGCGCCATCGCGGCCTTCAGGGCAGGTGTTAATGATTATTTTAAGATGCCCATACCTTATCGACACCTATACCGAAGCATCGAAAAATTAACAAATTCTAGTATCTATCAGCCATTTGAGTCAACAAAAGCCGTGGATTACAACCAGCCCACCATGGTCGGTCAAAGCGATGTGATGCAGCGTACCTCGGCCTATCTGATTCGTGTGGCGAGCACCGCGAGCACGGTCTTGATAACTGGGGAGACCGGGACTGGCAAAGAACTCGCTGCACAATTGGTTCACAGGTATAGCCGTCGCCATGGGAAACCCTTTGTCAGTGTGAATTGTGCAGCGCTTCCCGAGAACTTAGTAGAAAGCGAGCTATTTGGCTATGAGCGCGGCGCATTTACCGGAGCGCATACCGACAAGAAGGGCAAATTTGAACTAGCCCATGGCGGAACGGTTTTGCTCGATGAAATTGGAGACATGAACCCTTATGCACAGGCTAAAATTCTTACTGCCATTGAAAGCAAAATTATCTATCCGCTGGGCGGCAAGCGGAGTATCCCGGTAGATATGCGTATTCTCGCAGCAACCAATCAGGACCCGGAAAACCTCATTCGTGAGGGTAAGTTTCGAGAGGACCTCTATTATCGACTGAACATCGCCCGTGTGCATATGCCAGCCCTGCGATTGCGCAGAAACGACATCCCGGAGTTGGTCTCTTATGGAATTGGCCGACTGAACCGCCAATTCGACCGTGAGCTCAAGGGCCTCAGCCAAGAGGCCATGCAATGGTGCATGCAATACGATTGGCCTGGAAATGTACGGGAGTTGAACAACTTCTTGGAAGCCATTTACATCAATCTGCCACATCAGCCAGTGAGGTATGCAGATCTGCCAAGAAACTTGAAGCGCCCTTGCAGGCATATTGCGCAACCATCGCAAAACGAACGTCACACTATCGTGGCTGCACTTTTAGCAAACAAATGGAATAAGAGTAAAGCCGCCCAAAAACTTAAATGGTCGCGCATGACGCTCTATCGCAAAATCGCCAAGTACAATATTTCTCGCGATTTCCCGCATGACCGGTGAAACTCTTTTCCTAAAACCAACTCCCACCAAGAATATTTCAAGAGTCAAGTTTGCCGAAGGCATGCGACATGCCGTAATTTAAGGCAAAACGCAGGATAAATATCCCCATTCCCTTCAAGTGTAACACTGTCACCTCGATTTGTAACACCACCATGTTGCAGTTTGTGGTGTTTCTGGAAACCTACGAGTAAAAAAAAGTACTGTAATTAGAGACTAATAAAGACCAAGCCGTATACCGCGGGCAAAAAGCGTCACAGCGAACTGTCAACACGGGTTGACATAACAGGATCATATCGAGTTTTTAGATTTACTTGGGGCGACTATAAAAATAAATCATTTCAGATATATGTCTAGCGAACGGATAGAGAGAAAACTATGGCATGGATTTTGCGTTTTATATCATCTTTACTGCCTCATATCCACTAGGTTTCAACCGCTGATAATTCGGTACTCAATAGTCTGAACCATGTGTAAGGCGGATATACCAAAGAGATATAGGCTTCCAGATAAAGATTATGGACTGCGTTATCGCTCTTCGACGTATGGTTCATAAGACTTCCTCGCTCTGCCTTGCCAAAATCATTATCTGGAAGTCTATAGTAGAACAACATTCCAAAATTGGATATACCGTTTTATCCAGTACCTGGAAATTATTCAAAAAGCGCTGATGATGCGCTTTGTAGAGTAAATGAGGTTATTAGTGGAAAGCGCCCGAATCCTAATGGTCGGAGATGACGGCCAGTTCAGCGATCAGCTTGCCAAGCAGGTTCAGGTGAAAAATGTGCGTCTCATCGAGACGCCGGACAAAGCCAATGCCCTTCGTTTGACCCACACTAAAAAGCCGCATCTGGTTTTGATTCATTCCACTAGTCGTGAACACAACGACGGGTTGGACATTGCGGCTCAAATCCGTAAAGCAAACCCTTTGGTTCCGATTATCTTCGTAACTCGCCACAGTTCTGAAGAGCGCGCCATCGCCGCGCTGCGGGTAGGTGTCAATGACTACTATCGTTCGCCTTTCAAATTCGACCAATTGGTGGACAGCTTGAAATCCCATCTGGGCCGCTTGCAACAATCTGCCCAACCGATAAAGCACACGGTCAATTTAACGAGCTTGCAGAAAATGATCGGACAGAGCCAACGCATGCGTGAAATCAGATCCTTCTTGCTCAAGGTGGCCGCTACCGAAAGTACGGTCTTGATAACCGGCGAAACCGGAACCGGCAAGGGTTTGGCTGCCTGGCTAATTCACCAGAACAGTCGGCGCTGGCGGGGCCCTTTTGTACCGGTCAACTGTCCGGCGATTCCCGATAGTCTGGTTGAAAGCGAATTATTCGGGTTTGAAAAGGGCGCTTTTACCGGCGCCTTAGCGACGACACGCGGCAAGTTCGAAAGGGCTTGCAACGGCACATTGTTTCTCGACGAAATAAGCGATATGGGGCTGCTGGCGCAGGCAAAGATTTTACGTACCATCGAGGACAAAGAAAATTTTCGCATCGGCGGCAAAGGCGGCGTGCCATTGGATGTCCGTGTCGTGGCGGCGACCAATCAGCCTCCCGAACAGTTGCTCGCTGACGGTAAACTTCGCAAGGACCTGTTTTACAGACTCAATGTGGCCCGCATCCAACTGCCTCCGCTGCGTGAGCGCAAAGAGGACATTCCGTCCCTCACTGAGCATTTTGTACGGACATTCAATCAAGCCTTTGGAAAAGAAATTGCCGGGGTGACCGATAAGGTTTCAGAAGCACTGCTACAGTATGATTGGCCGGGCAATGTGCGCCAATTTAAGAATCTGCTGGAAGCCAGCTTCATTCACACGAATAGCAGCACGATTCACTTTGCGGATCTGCCGGTGGATTTTCGTATCCGCCGTCGGTGCGGCGATGGGGACGCGGCCACGGAACGTGAGCGCATCATCGCCGCCTTGATTGCGAGCAAAGGCAATAAAAGCAAAGCTGCCCAAAAACTTAAATGGTCGCGGATGACCCTGTACCGTAAGTTGTCCAAATACCGACTTGACAACCCCATGCCTTCTAAACAAATCGCCTGATATTGTCACACAAACTGGTTACACTGTCACCCGGTGCGGTGTGACAGTGTCGGCACAAGAAGATGCATATTCCAATGAACGGCTCTAAAACCTTTTGTATGCAACCGTTTCTGCAAAGGCCCTGTCTTTCGCTATATGACGTTGAGCCTTATATGCCGAATATCCCGAAAGACCCATGTGTCTCAAATATATGTGACATGTGCGGCGCGATCTATGGAATCGACCGATTCGGCTCCCCAGACCAAGTACGGATAAACAGGCACTTAGGTGGTACCGTCCCAAGGATTCGGAGCATGGCATTCATTTTGCTACATAGTTGTACAATTCTTGATTGTATTAAATCACACCGTGCGCTTGGCAGGCGGACTAATACTTCAACGATGGTCGTCAGCTATAATGAATGGAAAAATTATAGATACGAAATCACCCGTTCTACGGGTAACCAGCCACGCTCGGTAAAAGTAATAGAGCATTGTTTAAAAGGATCATCGGTCAGGCAAAAAATCAGTCATAACCACCCCAATTAACAAAATATGTACCGAGGAGGGTTTTCCATGGAATTCGAAGCCTATGACGAAAGTTTGATGGACGAAATGGATGAAGAGTTCGATGAGATGGAAGATTTGGACGAAGAATTCGACGAATTTGACGAGGCTTCTGATGAAGATGAGTTTGATGAACTTGACGAAGACTTAGAAGACTCGATGGATGAATTCGATGAACTGTCTGAAGCACCAGAGGATGATGAAGAGGCGGAAGATGAGTTCATCGGGGCACTCATTCCATTGGCAGCCAAAGTCTTGCCGAGCATCGCCTCTTCTGTTGTGCCCACTGTGGCCAAGTGGGCCGGTAAGCTCTTCCGCAGCGGAGGTCGGGGCCGTCGTCGGATGATCCGTCGCGCACCGCATATTGTGCGCAGGGCCGCAAGGATGATGGCTCGCCGTCGACGCCTCATTGCCCGCAGGCCCCGTTTAGCAAGACGCATCTTAAACCGGGCTGCACGACCCTATTCACGACGTTATGGCTATCGGCCCAAGTCTACGTATCCGCGTAGGACTTCTTACCGGCGCTACCGCCCATACCGTCGTTACCGACCGTACCAACGCTATCGGCCATACCGGCCGCGGTACCCGCGTTATCGGCGCTCGCGTTATCGCTGCTACCGGCAACCGGCACGCACCCGATGTCACCGCGTATATTGATCTGCTCGGATTGTCCTGCCGGCCAAGGGCAAGCATCAACGTAGACACAACAAAAAAAGAACACCTCATTGGTCTTGCACCAATAGAGGCAAAAAGGGGGCTACAATGTCCGAGAGATTTGAAGACGATCTGATGGATGATCTTTTTTACGATGAGGCCGAAGGGGTCGCTGACTTCGACGAGGAAGAGGATGACTTCGATTACGGCGAAGATGCATATGAAGACGAATTTGACGAATTCGAAGAGGATGCCTGGGAAGGCGCCGAAGATAACGGTTTCGAGGACGAATTCGACGAATTCGAAGATTACGACGAGTTTGATGAAGAAGCCGATGAGATGGAGGACGAACTGGAAGATGCTATGGCTTACGCTTTAGGAGCCGAAGACGCAGACGAATTCTTAGGCAAAATTTTTCGTGGAATAAAGAAAATTGGCCGTAAGGTTTTTCGCGTCGCCCGCCGCGTTGTGCCGCGTCTGACACGTCTCATTCCTGGGCCTTGGGGGGCGCTGGCCTCCACGGGTATGCGCTTACTCAGCCGTCTGCGCTATGAAGGAGCTTCAGAAGAGGAAGCCTTGGATGCCTTTGCGGAACTTGCCGCTTACGACGAAGCGGCCGTACCGGTCGTTTCAGCACTGGCGGTTCGCTCGCTAGACAAAAAGAAGGTCAAACGCTTGCCAAAGGCAGCCCGGAAAAAGATGGTAAAGAAGATCAGTAAAGCCATCAAACATTTAATTCGCAAGAGTGGCACACCCAAAGCAGTGCGCGCCATTCCCATTGTGGTCGGCAAGGTGAGAGCCGCTGGGCGGCCGATGCCGGTTGCCGCTAAAGCCGCAGCAGCCGATAAAATCATCAAAAAGGTGGCCCGCAGCAGGCGGTTAACCCGCAAACTCACCCGTAAAACGCCGCGGGTGGTTCGAGCGCACAAAAAGTTGCGTAAAGCCACGTCCGGCAAGCGTTTGCCGGCCTAATTGAAGATGACATTCACATGCTGCGGGAAACCCCAAAACACGCGTGAATGGCAAACTTGAATGGCACGAGCATGACAGTACAACAGACAATCACTTCGTTTTTAAACGCAAAAGTGCGGTCTCTGGCTGCAAGGTCGCAACGGCTGGTTGCGTTGACACCTGCCGATGTGGGATTGCGGCGGCAGGATCTGCCGTTTGCCCCCTTGCGGGCACATTTTAAAGCCGCCAACCACAGGCTGGCAGTCATAGATCGGGACATCCGCCGACGCCTGTCCCATCTTCAGCGGCACTGGCGGACAGCTCTGCCTGGGAAGGTCTTGACCGCCGTCGCTCTGGTGGAAAAGGAGATCGACCGAGCCCGCCGGGCATTCGGCATGTTTTTTGACATCTTCAGTCAGCGCGGAACCGCTTTTGCGCCGGCTCTAGCCGCCCACGATGCGATTGCAGCCGACTGCTATGCTGCTGTGCGGCAGGCCGCTCCGCATGTGTTTAAGGGCCGCTTGCTCAAGCCGTTTACATACCTGGAATCCGGCTATAGTCCTGCCACGATGCGCCGGGGAATTTCCTTGAGTCGACTGTTGGGCGAGGCCAATCCGTTTCCCATCATCCGCATTCCCTGGGATCGGGACAACCCGTGGCAGGCAGTTTTTTTACATGAAGTGGCGCATAACCTGCAGGCCGATTTGGGGGTCTGGCAGGAAAACAAAAACGCCCTGCAGCGACGCATGCTGATGTTTTCAAGCGATCCCATCCTGACCACGGTTTACGGCCGCTGGCACAAAGAAATATTTGCCGATATGGCCTCGGTACTTCTGGGTGGACCGGCCTCGGTCTGGGGCGCCATGGATTTTCTGGCTCATCCGTCCCCCAAAACCATGACCTACCGCCCCGGCGGAGCACATCCAACGGGATATCTGCGTGTGCTGATATTAGCCGAATTGCTGCGCAGAATGGGGTTTGGCGAGGATGCCGGACGGGTGCAGCGTGTTTGGAACGGTTTGTATAATCCAGGCCGGGGCCATCGCATTCCGGTGCGGTTGTTGGCCAGTGCATTTCGCGTGATACCCCAGGTGGTGGATGAAATCGTCTTTCAACCACGCAGAAATTTGGGACAACGCGCGCTGGCGGATGTGATACAGTTTTCGCACGAGGACGAAAAACAAATTCGTCGGGGGGCAAAAATGCTTATGCGCCGTAAGATGCCCGCCGACCTACCGCCGCGGTTTATGGTTAGCGCCAGCCGCTATGCACTACAACAAGGGGCACCGCTGCAGGATCTATCGCGGCGGGTGATTGACTTTCTCTCCAAACGGGTGACCAACCAGAGCCATCCATCAATACAAGCGGGTTTGTTGGCTGCCGGAGGTGAAAAATAATGGAAAATGAATTCTCGGAAAAAAAGAACTCACAGACCAAAGGTAAATCATACAGTGATCGCACACCTGCGGCTGTGGCCCTGGACAACATGATGCGCCGCGCTCTGCGGGTCAGCGATCCTTATAATTTTCATGAAGTTGCCGAAGCCTTGGGGAAACGTTACCCTATGGCCCAAAGAGAGATGCGCTACGAAGCCGAAGGGGTGCCATTTTACAAGATACATGAAATCGACCCCAAAAGTCTCGACGCAACGTCCAGTTCGGCAGAGATGGATCAGGCCCAAAAAGATGTGGATAGAGATTTAAATGCCCTGATCGGCAATGCGCTACTCAAAGACATTCAACCGGAACTGATGGGCTGGGCGACAGCCATTCGCTCATCGATCACAGAAGGCGTCAATGCCGCCCGCTTTGCGCTCGATCCCAGACAGCGGGATAAAACCTTCTCCGTGCGCCGATTGCTGAGCGAATACGCTCGCGTATCCCGTTTCGTGGGCGCCATGACACCGACCTTGAATCTGCCTTACCGCCGACTGGCGCAAAGTCTGGATGAGACGGCCAATGTATTGATGGTCATGATGGGGGAAGCCCTGGCCAATATCGGCTTTAGCGGTGGGCGTTTTCTTTTGCAAGCGCCGCTGAGCGAACTGCAGGCCCGCCGAGACACGGTCATGAACGCTTTGCGGAATCTGATCGGCACCACCCAAGCCTCGTTCGGCAGCAGCGAGTGGCCCCGGGGTCTGCGCGCCTATCGTCAGTTTTTGGATCGATTGTCTGGCAATGCGCACCATGATATTCGCTCCCTGTTCCAGGAAAACGAGCTGGCGCGGGTCATGGACGAACTCATCGATCGGGCAGCCGGTACCACCGCCGATGGCCTGCGGGCGCTGGGGGCCACCGCCCAGATCTCTCTGGAACGCTTCCGCCGGCTCATCGCGTTGGGCCAGGGAGTAGTGCGGCCCGCATCACCCCCCTTTACTGCTTTTCTGGAAGCATTACGGCTGTTTTTGGAGGCCTTCAACAACTCGCCCAGCGGGTATCGCCTCTTGGCCATCGCCCGACCTGCCATCGTTTTTTACGGATTATACGGAATGAGCGGGCCGGATGACGCCACCCGCAGACTGCAATCCATCGTAACCAACCGAGGCACACTGGCCGAGGCCTTGGACTGCTATCTGGGCTGCAATTGCTGCTCGGACCAGGTGCGCTGTCAGATTCTGCTGGATAAGGCATTATACGATGTTGACCGCGCCATCGATCTCTATTCGCTGGGCATGGTCGACTTTGGAGAACCGGAGCAGCGTGCGGCCGCTTACGGATTCATCCTCAACGAGTTTGTCGATCCTGATGGATTAGGCCAAGATTGTATCGATGTACCTTGTAGCGGTGGTAAGGAAGTAGTGGCAACGAATACCACTGGTCGGATCCACACGACCCTGACAAACATTTTAGGCGAGCTGTGGGAGCCCCGCGCCGGATTCACGTTCACCCAGAAGCAGCTTGATACCATGCGTGATGAATTATGCATTCAATTGGAGGCGGAGAAACAATGGTATAGCCTGCTGCAAACCATGGCCCCCAATTGTACCAATGCAAACGGTTTAATTATGGTCAATGATCAGAATTTTCTGCAACCCACATTTGAGCTGATTAACACGGCCATGCTAAAAATTGACGGCTTGGGAGCCGCGCATCATCCGTGCGTAAGCGAAGATGAATTTCCGGAAGAAATAAGTGTAGCCGTGTCAAAAATCGAGCGTAACACAGAACCGATACGAGAGAGCAGGGGCATGATCATGATTGAACCCAATCCTGTCGATTTCGGCCCCCTGGCCTATGATTATGATCAACTGAACCCACCGGTCCAAAATGTGGTTGTTTTAAATTATGGGCAAAGCACACTAAGTGACGTCGAACTGGGGATTCAAGACGATTCTCCTTTTACCATCTCACAAGTTGTGTCAAATGGAATCGATTACACTACACATATCGCTGATGACGGCCAATCGTGCATAGTCGATGTCCTGGCGCCCAACGAAAAATTGTTTGTGGCCTTGAAATTCAAACCGGACGTTGAACCCAACGATGACGGAGTTATCGAAACCAAAGTCATCACCGGACTGCTGACCGTATTTGCATGTTCCTATACGGCATCCCAATTGGCCCAACGCCAAAAAGGCAAACCGCTCGAATCCGTCACTGCCAGTACCGGCGCCGCTAAACTGAGAGGAACGCTGCTGGGCGATGACCAGCCCGGTGAAGGCGAACTGGAATTATATCTGCCCAGCGGTGAGAAGGCCTCCGGTGATTATTCCTTATGGATTTCCCGCAAGGATACCGGGGAAGAAATTGCTGGACCCTTTCGAAGTTTCAATAATAAGTTTTATTATTCCATAGACCGTGCTCAAGTCCCGGGTCTTCCGGCCGAAGAGCTCCTGATCAGCATAACTGACCGGTATAAAAAAGAAATTGTTAAAACAGATCTCCGTTTTAAATTCGGAACGCTGAACGTTGACAAGCTTGTTCTTCCCAAACCGTTTATGATGGAAATGGTCCGGCCGTTTCAGAAGAAAACAAAACCGGTCATCACAGATAAATGGATTGTTAAAGGTATTCTTAAGGATAAGGATACCGGTGAAGGCATACAAAACTATAAGATAAGTTTCTATGACAAAGATTTGAAGTATGACGATCCTTTGGGAAAAATTATGACTAAAACGAACGGCTCATTTTATCATGAATATGATCTCGCCGCATTTGACGATGAATTCTACGCTACGGGGCCCGACCTATACTTTAAAGTCGAGAACACGGGGGGAACAATAATGTACGACTCTCAAGAGGATGACAATATAGTTATACGGGATGCAGACCAGGAAACCGATTTGGGTACAATAATGATCAGCAAGAAGCGAAAATCGAATTAAGGACCAAAAACAGTAGCGGTTTCTATCCTGGAGAAAACAGGGTCGCAACGACCCGGCAAAAGGCAAAAATGATTCGCTATCTTACTGAGCACCAATAAGCATAATGGAAGATTCGTCACTGATTATCAGTAGAGGGGGAAAACATGGCCTATGAAAATCACGAGACGATAAAACGCCTCTGGCAAAAATTTCTCAAAGAGCAGCTGGCCCAACTGCCACCGGAAGAGCGTGTCAAATATGAACATCAGTTCGAAACGCGCTTTGAAGATCTACTCCGGGAGTCGGCTGGCGATGGTGAAGACGGCTTTCTGGATCTGATCGGGTTCGGCAGCAAAGGGGCACAGCCTTTTGAAGATCTCTCCTACCCCTATATCACACCGGACTTTGATGAGTCCGTCATCCCCAGTCAACTGCATGCGGCCGCCGAGCTTTACTACATTTTCCAGCATGAGCGCATGAAGATTTTCCAGGTCATTGATGTGCTGCGGCGGCTGTTTCGCCTGGGGCGCATCCGGATCCAGCGCGGACCTGGGGCTCGCGGCCTTTACCTGCTGGAAAAGTGGAAGCCCTTGCGGTACACGCTGCGCGACCGTATGCTGGCTTACCGTCGCGTATTTAACTACGGCCGCGCTGCGGCACCGCCTGGCACGGTGGTAAACAAGAACTTCCACAACCAGTTGGTGGCTTTTATGACCTCGCTGGCGCAATACTTCCGCGATCTACTGATCGGCGAAGTCATCCGCGGCGGGCAGGTGATTGATCAGCGCCCCTTCGGTAGCGTGGCCACTATCCAGCGTCTCGGACTCGATTTGCGCTATGCCCTGGATCGCGCCAGCTACGGTAACATATTGGCCTTAACCAATGAAGCGGGGCACTACCTGAAAACCATTCTCAACCTGCTGGACTCGCCCGATCTGCGTAAATCCTTCGATGCAAACACCAAATGGGACGTTGTGGAAGCCGTGTGCAATCGGTATTTGGGAGGGGCCATCGAGCTGTCTCAGCGGGCCAAGATGGCTGAAAGCGGACGACGCATCCTGCTCTGGGTGTCAGACAACGATTTCCAGACGACCATGGATCCGATTCTGTTTCAGTCCGAGGCGCGTCCCTTTGGATCCCATGCCGAGGCCTGGGTGGCCGCCTTCCGGACTACCCGCGAAGGCCGCACTTTCCGAGGTGTAACACCGACCTTACGCCGTATGATCGGTATGGTGGCTTAGTCCAAAAGACCCTTAGCCAGAAATTGAGCTGCAAGAGGTTGGGCATGGCGACGAATCGACCGGCTGAGACAGCTGGTCGAGGCACGGTTGGTTGATCGCTTTATTCACTGAATGATGCCTCGGCAATTCTTCTTTGATGATGCATCCATCGCAGGGTAAAGTTATGGAAAGCGCCAATGCTGCGAGTCGCGCAGCCGGCACGCCGCGAATGAACACCAATGATCTGGTCATGTTGACGGTGTCCGGCCAAGTTGCCCATCCCATCAGCGGTTCGTCGCCGTATCGCATCGGTCATGATGGCGTACCACGGGTGATACCAGGCAGCGGCGGTGTGGTCATCAGCCACCGCATCGGCGACCGGTGCGTCGGATTAGCCGGCGACCATATAGAGCCAGGCGTTTCACTTCATAACAACAAAAGAGAAATTGTGGGGAAAAAAAACGCCCCCAATTTAGCGCTCATTACCTATGCCTGCGTGGGCAATATGGCACAAGTGCTGACCGGGCCGGCCAGGGGAAAAATGGGAATTGTTACCGGCAAACACGGCGGTGTTGAACATTTGCTGATCGATTTTGCCACACCGGTCTTGAAGCGTTTGCGCATCGGCGATCACATTCAGATTTACGCCTATGGAATGGGTCTGCAGTTTCCAGATCATACCAATGTGGCGGTTTTCAGCTGCTCCCCAAGACTGATCCGGCATTGGGGCTTACGTTCCAATGATGGCAAACTCGATGTTCCCGTAACCCATCTGATTCCTGCAGCTATAATGGGATCAGGCATCGGCAAAAGTAATGCAGTGCGAGGTGATTTTGACATTCAGCTCTTTGACCCGTACATTCGAAAAAAATTCGGACTGAAAACCCTTCGCTTTGGCGACATCGTGGCCATTGTTCATTCCGATACGCGGTTTGGGCGCGCTTACCGCCGCGGCATGTTGACCGTCGGAGTGATCGTACACAGCGACAGCACGGTCAGCGGGCACGGTCCCGGTGTGATGACCCTGCTGACGGCATCGAAACACCACATTGCGCCGGTTTACAACAAGAACGCCAATTTGGCCCATATTTTCAACATCCGTAGATTGCCGAAGGCCAAAGCTTACCGGCCGCTGGTGAAAGCCGGATAAGCCTTTTACACCACCCAGGGGAGCAAAAGTTTGCATCTGCGGCACGCGATCTTGGGTTGCGCACCGTAAAGGCCGGCGCAACGTATAGACAATGAGTCTACCATCATGAACATTGCGGCATACCTGTGAGGTGAGCATGAGGAAAAATATCATCAATCTGGAAAATCATGGCCTGCGGGAATTGGACCGCATTGTCGTCAATGTTTTGGATGCCGTTGAGACCGAGGTTCGCAATCGACTGGGTTTGGACGATTATTGGGAAGCGACAGCTGAAACCGAAGAAAATCAAAATCTATCGGCCGATCAACCAACATCTGAAGAGGAAAGCGTCGCCGGCCCCACAGCGCGAGTAATGCATAAACGCCATACGGCAAATGGCAGGCGAAAGGATCCCGAAGTCATCGCTATCGATAAGCTGCGTGCGGCCAGTAGGCCGCAAAAGCCGCAATCTGTGCAATGGGACCATTTCAGTCCTGAGCTCGAAACTGAGCTGACCCAAAGCGATGAGGTGCTGTTCGACAAAGAAGAGGAAGCATTCATTGCCCAGTGCGTCAAATTCTTACGGCCGCGCGACAACAAAGACGTGATCATTTCACGCATCTGGAATCACATCACCGACTCGGAACCTGACGCCTTCTATTCCCCCGCTGCAGAGGACGCTCAAGAGACTCCCGAAGAAGAAATGCCGGCACCCGAAGATATTTCTGACCCGGTGTCACAGCATCCGCAGGACAAATTAGAGGAAGACAAGATCGGGAAGGGAGATTAAAACCAATGACTGGTTCTATGCCATTTCATAGCAGTCAACGCGATGCCGCATTGCAAGCCATGGATTATGCTCTGATTGGACCGCGTGACAATCGGGTGCATGTGGCCAATACACGCCGCTTTCCGTACAATACCATATGTTACCTGGGAAGGGATTTTGGCGACCGCCGACTTCGAGGCTGTACCGGCACGCTAATCACACCTCAAACTGTCTTAACCGCCGCACACTGTATATTCAGCCACCGGCGTGGTCGTGCGCCTCTGCGAATCCGGGTCATTCCCGGACGGGCGGATCGTAATACGATGCCCTTTGGGTATATCGACAGTCGGGAGTACTATGTTCCCCAGCGATATATCCGTATCCGCAGTTCCCGCGATCCAGCCCGTCGCTACTATGATTACGGCATTATCGTCTTGCCGCACGCGTTTGCCAAACTGAAGCGCTTTATGCCGGTGCGTGCTTTGACCAAGATCCAACTGGATAGGGTGCGCCGACACGGTCAAATCAATGTGGCCGGATACCCCGGAGACCGGCCGCTGGGAACCCTTTGGCGTCACAGTGAATACCTTAAACGCATTTCGCCTCGCCGCCTCTATTATACCGTGGACACATGCCCTGGTCACAGCGGCAGCCCTATCTGGTTTTTCAATCGCCGCATCCGTCAACACCAAATTATCGGGGTGCATACCTCCGGTGTGGTAAATGAGCGCGGTCGCTCGTACGGTTGTTCCCGCACTACCGTTCTGGCACCCCCCGGTTCCATGAACAGTGGTGTGCGCATCACTAGCGGTGTGCTCGCCAACATCCGTGCCCCCCGCAAACGTTCGGGCGCCAAGGGACCCCTCGTGCGCTTACCATAATCGTTAAGATCCGGCGTTTCTAAAGTTTTGCCTTCCTGAAAATATCTGCCGACGCGTTGACAAGAGCGCCGCGATCGTTTCGACGGTGCGGTCAATGGCGTATTTGCTGTGCTCTACGGTTAGCAGAAAACGCAGCACGATTTGACCGGGGGAATCGGCTGGATAAAATTGCATCACAGCCCAAATGCCGCTTTGCCTGAGTTGGTACGCGAACTGGGTTGCATGCTGAGGATCGTCAAAGGCAAGGGACTGAATCGGGTATTCTTTGCTACCGAACAATCGGATATTGTGACGCTGCAGTCCGTGACGGAATCGCATGACCCGCTGGTACAGCATCTGCCGCAAATGGTCGCCAGCTTTGGCATGAAACCGCATGGCGGCCAGAGCGGCAGCCACATTGGCAATTGACGGCGGGCTGCAATGCGCAGTAGTAGTGGATGACAATTTTAAGCGCCGAATAAAGGCCTGCGGGCCAGCTATAAACGCCATCGGCACGCCGAAAGCCTTGGACATCGATCCAACGCTGATTAAAAGACGACCCGGCGTGATGCCATAATAGGCCGCCGTACCTTGGCCTCCATAGCCGAATGGCATTCTTCGGTTCGGGTTTTCGCCCAATATACCGATGCCATTGGAATCATCCATGTAGATTAGGGCATCGTAACGTTTAGCGATATCTATCAATTGGTCCAATGGCACTCGATCACCCGCCGGTGCGGAGACTCCGTCTACAACGATGATTTTAGGATGAAATCTGCGATGGATGTGAATTTTGTTGACAAGC
>Ga0316198_10001312_pt1 | contig 14485 bp, 13 predicted proteins | sample OudBieAanoxic_MG_FD_204935 | JGI IMG/M metagenome (GOLD analysis project Ga0316198, IMG submission 204935) | Coastal sediment microbial communities from Oude Bieten Haven, Netherlands - site A anoxic | ecosystem: Environmental > Aquatic > Marine > Coastal > Sediment | place: Netherlands...
GGGTTGAATTCAATATCAAGCTTCACATTAAGTGTGTCTTCTGTTCTTGCATAGAATTCGTCTAAAATTTCTTCCATGTGCAGTGGTTTTTCACCGAACATCATGACTTTAAGTGTTGTTTCTTCTGGTCCTGATGTTGACGTTTCACTGCTGCTTGATTCTGAACTACCTGATTCTGTTGTCGTACCACCTGTTGTTTCTGTACCTTCATCTGATGTACACCCCGCAAATAAAGAAACAGTCATAAGTGTTGCAACTAATAGTGCCAAAATTCTTTTTTTCATTGTAAACCCTCCTTGAATTTTATTGAGATCTGACTTATGTCAGTATCAACCTTTAACTGAGCCTACCATCATACCTTTTACAAAGTATTTTTGAACGAATGGGTAGACAAATACAATTGGACCAATGGTCAATATAGCTGTAGCCATTCTAACAGAATAACTTGGGGCTACAGACTCAAGCTGAACACCGGATTGAACACTTAATTCTTGGGCAAACTGTATGTTACGTATAATCTTCATGATCAGATACTGTAATGGGTACTTGGTATCTGTCTTAATGAACAACATCGCTCTGAACCACTCGTTCCAATAACCAAGGGCATAAAAGAGGCCAATGGTTGCAAGACCAGGCTTAGAAATCGGTAGAATGATTTTGAATAAGATATAAATATCTCCAGCGCCATCAATCTTAGCTGATTCAGCAAGTTCTTTAGGAATGGTTTTGAAAAAGTTCCGAAGTAGGAACATATTCCAGGGGTTCAGTACGACCGGAATAATCAAGACCCATATATTGTCCGTCATCTTCAAATACTTACTAATTAGAAGATACGTTGGTACAAGACCACCATTGAACAACATTGTGAAGTAGACAAAGAATGCAATATTATTCTTATACTTCAAATCGTCTAATGATAGTGGGTAAGCAATACAAGATGTTATCAGCAAGCTTAATGCTGTACCGACAAGGGTGACAAATATAGTGACGGAATAGGCATTGTATATAACATCACTGCTTAAGATTAATTTGTAAGCTTCCAAAGAAAATTCATCTGGTATTAATTTGAAACCATTATTGATAATGGACATCTCACTTGAGAATGAGGATACCAGTACTAATAAAAATGGAAAAATACACAACAATGATCCAACTATTACCACCGTGTAAGCCACAATATCAATGAGCCTATCACTAAATTCAACTTTTTCTTTGCTTTTTTTTCTACTCTGAGTTTGTACTTCTGCTTTAGTCATCATCTATTCCCTCCACTAAAAGATTGCTGATTCTGGATTGAATTTTTTCACGATTGAGTTCGTGAGGATAACAAATACAAATCCCATAACTGATTGAGTCAATCCTACCGCAGTGGACATCCCCATATCTCCAAGTTCCATTAGCGCTCTATAGACAAATGTATCAATAATGTCTGTTGTTGGGTATAGTAGAGAGTTACTACCAACCATTGGATAAATCAAACCGAAGTTACCATAGAAAATCTTACCGACTCTTAGTAGTAATAGTAATAAGGCGGTGTTCTTAAGTAGAGGTAAGATAATGTAACGAATGGTTTTAATTCTGTTAGCACCATCAATTCTAGCTGCTTCATAAATCTGACTATCTATACCAGTAATCGTTGCTAGGTAAATAACTGATCCAAAACCAGCTTCTTTCCATACATTCATAGAGACTAGTATTGACGGCCATACTTCAGGCGACCTGTAGAAAGAAATTGTCTCTAGATTAAAGTTTTCTAATACACTGTTGATCAATCCTCCATCACTGCTTAAGAATGGTATCGTAATCATCGCAGCAATTGTCCAAGACACAAAGTGTGGAAGAATCAACACTGTCTGTGTAAACTTCTTAAAGAATTTATGTGCTATTTCATTAAGTAGTATTGCAATTACAATACTCGCTAGCATACCAACAGCAATAAATAGTACATTAAGGAAAACTGTGTTATACAACACTTTACCAATGGATGGTGAATTGACTAATATCTTAAAATTCTCCAATCCAACAAATTCACTTCCTGTGATACCTTTAACTGCGTTAAAATCTTGAAATGCAATGATCAACCCTAACATTGGTAAATAATGAAAAACCAATAGGAAGACAATGCCTGGCACTGCTAACAGATATACGTATCTGTTCTTATTCATTTCTTTAAAAAATCCTTTAAGTTTTCCAACCCTCTTGTCTGCCATACACACTAACCTCTCTTCGTTTATTCTTGCTTCGTTACAGCTATCATAGGTTTAAATAACAAGAAAAACAACAGAGAAAAGTAACAATCACCGATATATCCACTACCACAAAGCCCCTAATACTGCGGTTTTCATAGATTTCTACACATAGAGACTGCTATGTCTTAGATTTCATCGTTAATTCCGTCAGACTGCTGAATAATACCCCTACAAACAATTCACCCTATGTCTATTTTGAACACACCTTTAAGTCTTCATTGCTGAAATATCGCACAATAACAAGCTACAAATAAAGGCCTACTTGGCAATCTCAAGCCATTTCCATGACCTAGATAGCCTAGTAGACCTTTAAAAACCCTTAAAAGCTAATTTACGCGTTCTCTTTTCTGAACAAGGTAGGTGATTGGCCGGTAAACTTCTTAAATGCGTAGTAGAAGTAATCATTGCTTGAAAAACCACACATGGAAGCAACCTTCTTGGCTGAATACTTGGTCTCAAGGAGCAATACCTTCGCTTTCTCAAAACGCACTTGATTGACGTAATCTGATAAAGATATGCCAACCTCGCATTTAAAAAGACTACGCAAGTAATTCACAGAGAAATGTTCATTTTCTGCTAATTGCTCAATACATAGCTCTTCATCCTCATAGTGTTCTTTTATATACGCTTTGATCCGTTCGATTAATTCATGATGTTTACTTTCTTGTACTTTTTCTTGTCGGTTCACAATCCCTGTCATTAACTTAAGAATCACTTCATTGATGTCCTCTATGGTTATACAACTATTCAACTTATTCTGCATTTCAATATAATTAACTCTTAAGCCTTTGTTGGTGGTATAGTTCACTTGTCTGGCTGTTCTAACAATTACCAGGACTAATTGGGAGTAGGATTGAAGAATCTCATTGTACTCAAAGCCTCTTACCGAAGCTGTAAACTCACCCATCAGGGCTTCTAGCTTATCTTTTTTCATCAATTTTAGGGTGTCGAGTATTTTCTTTTCTATACTAAGGGGATATACATAGTCACAACGTTTAGCTTCACGGATATCCTGATTGGTGATAATGGCATTGTTACCATAAATAATACGGTAGTTGGTCACTTCTACAGCATCTACGTAAGAATCCTTGAGTTCAAGGGTGGAGAAGGCAATGTTACCAATGCCTGTATTAAAGGTTAAGCCATAATCTAACTCAAATCTATGCTGCATCTCTTTCACTTGTTGCTGCACTTCTGCTAACCAACTAATACGCCCATTAGGTATACTAATAATCGCTGGTACAAACTCTAAGCCATCCTCAACCGTATAGACCTGAAACTTATCTGATAAGAATTCTATGGCTAACTGGATCAACTTATTTCTATAGATCAGTAGATCCTTAACCTGAATATTTTTGGATAAGCTTGAATAGGCATCTAACCTAAATACAATCACTGCATAAATTGGGTCATTAAAAACAATGCCATTAGATTCAAGAACCTCTCTGTCCACTGTATGACCTGTCAGAAGTCTTTTCAACAATGTATTTGTCATGGCTGGTATGTATGAGCTCACTTCTTCTTCAAGACTACCAATTTCTGCTTGCATATTTTCTATACTGTTAAGAATAAAATCGTATTCATTAGAATACTTATTACCAAGCAGGGTATCAAAGCTACTGACTTCTTGCACAAGTTTACCAATCGGCTTATAAATACTATTAGCAATATATAAGGCGCACACCGTGCTAATAAGGCTAAAAAGAGCGGTAATTAAACCAATTAATTTAAGCATGTTATAAACTTCTGTAAATAATTGGTCATAGGCATCTAGACTGATAAAGGTAAAGCCTAATTTACTAGATTTAATGTAACTCACCATATATACTTGGTCCATCAACGATGTATTAAAATTGCCTGTTTTTTGATTGCTGTTAATAATCCGATCCGTAAAGGACGTCTCATGCCTAACGGCATCCACAAATTCTTTATCCGAATAGGAGATAAGCTTACCATCGTTATCCACAAAAAAAGAACTCATCGTTTCACTTTCGGACATGTCTTGATAAATAATTCTGTTCAACTTCGACTGAGAAATGTTAACGACCATCATACTTGTGCCTTCGTTTATATAACCGCTATCGGTAAAGACAAATGTAATAACATCTGTATCATAATAGAGGGTGACATCTTTAAGGCTTATTTCTCTAGCAATAAAGGCCGAGCCATCGGCTTTCTCTTCATTAAGTAGGTCTATAAGTCCAACTTCATAAAATTCTTCCAAGGGTTTAGGGACCGACAGACTTGAAAAGACCATATTCTGATTTTTATTGTATATATAGATAGAATCCAGTATAGGACTTGAATGAACCATTCGGTTAAGGTTGACATGGACCTCACGGCGTTCAAAATCATCTAAAGACATGGCATGAAGGGCCTTAATTGTGTTCACATCATTACTATAGAAATCATGCATCGATACATAGACCGAGTCTAATAGTAAATTCGTTACATTGAATAAGTTCTCATTATTTCGCGTTAGGTACTCATTCACATCTTTTTTACCATTGTCTAAGACGGTATAAGCCACCACGCTAGCAAAGACCAGCAGGAACAAACCGCCGATCAGCATAAATGAGACAATTATTCTTCTTTTCACACTGTTTTTTTTCATAAAATTGCCCCCTTAACCTCTACTATAGCACCTTCTTTAAATATATAACGTTTGAAGACTTTCTTTGTACGTTTTCTACAGTTTTATGTGGGGTTTTTGTTGATTAATACCTATAACTGAGAATCCCCCCCATAAATTGTCATAGTTTTCCTCCTTTTTCACCCCTATCTTTCTATTATAGCTACAGAAAAGAGCCTAGGTCAACTAATGACCTGGGCTCTTCTTTTCACTTAAATATCCTATTAAGGTATATGTCTTCTTATTTTACCGCTGCTTTAGTGGAAATAGAGGTACGGTCATCTTTGCCGCATCATTCAAGGCCGTCATATCTGCTTCTGTCAGATCTAACGAGCCTTCAGCAATCTCCACTGCCCATTTGAAAGAGGCAAAATCACCTGGTGGTATGATCACATCCACCCCTTGATTAACCGCATAACGCACAGCACTACTGGCTAATTCAAAATCTTCAATGGGATGGTACCACGCTTTGGGATGGTCCACATCATCTGTAGCTAAATGTTCCGTTAATGCCATCGATTTAATGCCCAAAATTGCCATATTACGTTTTTTTGCTTCCTTAAGAACATGCATACCATAGCCATTTTTTAACATGGATACAAAGTTAAAAGGAAAGAGAATGGAATCAAAGTCATAATATGACATTAGAGCTAAGGCCGCTTCCGTAGAATGTGCACTAAAACCAATACGCTTAATGACCCCATCTTCTTTGGCTTTCTTGAAAGTTTCAAAAGCGCCATCAGGGCCAAAAATCTGCTCTACATCTTCTAGGTTGTAGACCGCATGTAATTGGTATAAGTCAAAATAATCTGTCTTCAAATTTTTTAATGAGGCATCTAATAACTTCTGAGCGCCTGCCTTGGTACGATCCTCTGTTTTACAAGCTAAAAACACGTCTTCGCGTCGACCTTTAAAGGCATTGCCTAACTTGACCTCGGCATCCCCATAGGTTGGAGCAACATCAAAATAATTAACCCCCATCGCCAAAGCTTCATCCACAAAGCGATCAGCATCCTCTTGCTTTTCTCCACTTACAATGACCCCACCAAAAGCTATTTTCGATAATTCTTGTCCAAATAAATGTACTTTTTTCATAAATACCCCTTTCAATCATCTGTTTGACTACTTATTCTTTTTTGTAACACTGCCTAGTTAATGACCCGCTTAGTTGGGTATGCTAGTTCAACGTCTTGGTTGTCCGCCAACATATGTAAGACATCTTCCCACACCTTATTACTGGTAACACGTCTTTGCTTGGGTTCACATAGGTAGCGTAAGGTTAATTGTACACCGCTTTCTTTCACATCGGTATAAACAATCGGTGTCAGCTTATTGTATTGAATCATATACTTACGTGATGCATCTTTAATTTGTCTGCTTACACGTTCTGTGGTCACATCCGTTTCCTTATTCGCAATCTCTAATAGTAAAACTTTGGCCTTTGCCCAATCACTTTCAAAGGTCACTAAAACCTTAATCTCATTCCAGATATATTCAAATCCCTTGGTATAGTTAATGGTTGGGTAGGTGAAGATAAAACCATTAGGGACATCCACGATTCTCCCCGTACTTTGTTCACCATCCTCATAGGAACTTACTTCCATTAAGGTGAACTGGAACAGACGTTTATCAATTACGTCCCCTTTTTGTTCGCCAATCATGATTCGATGGCCGACATCAAAGGGTTTTCTAGACTCAATAAATACCCACCCAGCAATATTGGTAAAGATTTCCTTAAGGGCAATGGCAATACCTGCAGATAACAAACCAATATACGTGGTTAAGTTCCCCACTGAATCTAGCCAGATAAATACCGTAAAGACCAGGATGAAAACCCCAGTCATATAATTGATTTTTTGTTTGACTGGGTAGTACTTATTATTATCACTAAAATGCCTATAAGCTAAGTTCTTCAGCACCTTAGAGACAATCATTGTGACAACGACCGCTACAAGGGTCCAGAACATCTTCACACCCATTAGGTTATTGGTTAAATACTCTATAATCTTTTCAAAAGCTTCCATATACATACCTCCTACATAATCGACTACAAACGCTCTTAGCCTTCACCAAGAACTAGTCCTAGTATACTACGAATTTAGTCCAATATGTTAGTCTCTCTTACAAATCCACTACAATTAGCCCCTTACTTTAGGGTCAATTAACTGATCTTGCTTAAATAAGTAAGAAGGCCCTTCTCTTATAGCAAGAATGTGCCTTCTTAAAGGGGTACTAACCACTTATATATCTTTTCATAATTCTCTGACTAATTCAAGGCTCAACCATCTTTTGCCTTAAATTTCACTTGTCCACATAACTTCTGTTAAGGATCTTTTGGGTACATGATGTCTACCTGCTTCATCTCTATAATAGCTAATTGATGCGCCTGGCTGATGATTATCAATAACCACCTCTTCCTTAGGCTCACCTAGGGCAATCATAATTAATGGTTCTAAATATTCTGGCAGACCAGCTTTTTCACTAAAGGACCCTCGGTTATATGAACCAATCATACAAGCCCCAAGCCCCATTGCTCTAGCCCCTAATTGAATGCTTTGAGCGGCTATACCGTGATCTATACCTGGATTGCCACCGATGGTCTTATCTAATAATATGACAATATACGCTGTAGGACGTTCTTCTAGTCCAGGACCATCCCACTCTTTCAAAGCACCTGCCCACCCAATCAAGGGGAAAATTGATGCCATGGTAGCTTGGTCATTAACAGCCATGTATTTAAGCTTCTGCTGATTAGCTCCGCAAGGACTTATTCTGGCATAATCAATCAGACTTTCTAAAGTTGCCATGCTTACCGGGGTTTGTTTGAAACGGCGTACAGACCTAGCCGATTCTATCAATGTCTTGAATTCCATTATTATTCTCCTTCGTTATCATCCTAATGCCTTATCTATATTGTCAAGTGAACTATTATCTATCATCATACGTCAGTTGAGCTTGACAGACAAGGGTATATTTATGTCAAACAACACAACCGTCTACACGGTTGTAACGTAAAAAAGCTGCCCATATGGACAGCTTTCTGACTATTACCTAATTCACGTAAATATTCTGTTCTCTATCTGGACCTACACCGACCATTGTTATCTTAGCACCGCATAGTTCTTCACATCTTGTTATATAGGCTTTGGCTGTATCCGGTAGATCACTATAGTGCTTAATATGATCAATTGGCCCCCATCCTGGCATGGATTCATAAATTGGTGAACATTCTGCTAACTCTTCAAGGCTTGCTGGAAACTCATTTAGAACCACGTCACCTTTCTGGTAAGCCACACAAATCTTTACCTCATCAAGGTCTGAAAGCACATCTATTTTATTAAGTGCAATGCTAGTAAGACCACTGGTTCTTACGGCAAACTTACCAATAACAGCATCGAACCACCCACATCTTCTTGGACGGCCTGTCGTTGTTCCAAACTCATGGCCTTTGTCTCTAATCTGATCACCTACAGCGTCAAATAACTCCGTCGGAAATGGTCCTTTACCAACACGGGTAATGTAACCCTTCATAACGCCGATACATTCATCGATCTCCGTCGGTCCAATACCTGCACCAACACAGACACCACCAGTCACTGGGTGTGATGATGTTACATAAGGATAAGTACCGAGGTCAATATCAAGAAGTGTTCCTTGTGCACCTTCAAAAAGAACTTTCTTATCTTCTTTAAGGGCTGCATAAACTTCAACGGTTGTATCTGTAACAAATGGTGCTAATCTTTTAGCAAATTCTAAGTACTCTGCTATAATTTCATCCGCATCAAATTGTATGTCTTGTTCATAAACATATTTAATAATACGGTTCTTAATCTCTACATTATCACGTACACGGGCCTTGAAGACTTCTTCATTATATAAGTCACATACACGAATTCCAGAGCGTTCAGCTTTATCCATATAACATGGACCAATGCCTTTCTTGGTTGTGCCAATGTCACCTTCGCCTCTATAGGTCTCTTTAATACCGTCAAGGGCTTTATGATAAGGCATTACTAGATGGGCACGCTTACTAATACGTAGGTTGGATGTGGAAATTCCTTGGGCTGCGATACCATCGATTTCTCCAAGTATACCTTCTGGATCAATAACAACACCATTACCAACAATACATTTTGTTCCTTCATATAGGATACCTGATGGAATAAGGTGAAACTTATAGGTTTCATCATTAGCAACAACGGTATGACCTGCATTGTTACCGCCTTGTGATCTTACAACCACTTCTGCCTCTTGTGATAAGATATCAATAATTTTCGCTTTACCTTCGTCGCCCCACTGAGCACCGATGATGACTTTTGAAGACATAATAGACCCCTTTCGGATATAACCATGACTGGTTGACAAATTTGTTTATAGTTAAACTTCTATATGGTATAATGACCTAACCTTATTAAAGAAGTTGTGTAAATAATGTTAAAAGACGGTGATCGTGTAGACAATGTCCTAAAAGTGGCTAATTAGGTTAATAAGCCGTCTTGATTTTAATAGTCCGTAAAATACGTTCACTCGATCTTAGTAGAACGTGGACAATATGTTAACAATTAGTGAATCTTAACGATTTCACTTGATAATTATTACTATTTAACCGATAATTAAAGTATAAGGAAGACTAAGGACCGACCGATAGACAGTTTAGTCCACTAAAGTGAATCCTTACAAATAGTAACAGATTTACCTCTAGAAATCAACCTTTTTCGAACATTTTTGGCATTTATGCAGAAAACATTCGGATTTTAGCCCAGGTCACCAGAGGTTAAAACAATAGAAAAGGAAGTGATGATATGAGAATAGAAAAAATTAATAGTAACCAGATCAAGTGCGTCCTAGACAAGGAAGAATTATTGAAGCGACACATCAACGTAAGCGAACTGGCATATGGATCTGATAAAGCTCAAGCGTTATTTAAAGACATGATGCAACAAGCGTCTTATGAATTTGGTTTTGAGTCTGATAGCGCACCACTGATGATTGAAGCTGTTCCACTATCATCCGATGGGATTATGCTTATTATTACTAAGGTAGACAACCCTGAAGACCTTGATGATCAATATACCGGCTTATCCTTGCCAAGCGCACGTACTTTCAAGAAAAAATCAGATGATGATGATCTAGCTGAAACCTTTGACTTAGAGGAAGATCATTTCCACGAGGAAGCAAGTAAACTTGATGACGATGGGTCCGACCTTGTAGATAATACAATATCCGCATTCTTTGTCTATGCATTTACTAACCTAGACCATGTATCTGATGTTGCAAAGTCCCTTACTTTCTTCGAAAGCACTCAAGACAGGGTTTATAAGTCAGATGACACCAGTAATTACATTCTTTCAATCCAGACAGATAGTGTCACTAAGGCAGATTGCAAGGTCATTCGGGGCACTTTATCCGAGTATGGCGAAGCCATCCAATGTCGTAAATCTAAGCTCCACTATTTTGATGAACATTATGACATTATCGTCAAAGATGATGCCATTAAGAAATTGAGCTTGGTCTAATCGTTTAGGCACTAAGACACTACCCTTCTATAGGGTGGTGTTTTTTTAAGGATCGAGTACTTTTCTTGTTTTTTATGACCTAGCTTGCCATACCTTGCTACATTCATGGTATAATTACTATACACAGAATCTCTGTGTTGAATAAAGATTATTTCAGGAGGTGCTTATATGTATGTAAAAAATATTATGACCACAGATGTTATTACCATTTTCAAAGACGCTTCAGTTGATCTAGCTTTCCAAACAATGGTAGAAAAAGGCTGTAAACAATTACCCGTTGTTGATAAAGGTCGATTAATCGGTGCGGTAACAGAACAGCTTCTGGCTGATGTTACACCATCCAAAGCAACCACGCTAAGTATGTATGAATTGAATTATCTATTAAGCAAGACCAAGGTTAGAGATATAATGGTAACGGATATGCCCGTTGGCAGACCAGACATGCTTATTGAAGAAGCTGTTGTGCAGATGAAAGAGAACGACGTTGATTCCCTTCCTATTGTCGAAGACGATAAACTTGTCGGTATCATCACACGTACAGATATACTAGAATCATTCCTTGAACTGACGGGTATTAATGATACAGGGACTCGTATCTCATTACGTACCAAGAACGAGACAGGCATTCTAGCGAATATCGCCAGCATCATTAAAGAACATAACCTTAACATTGTTCACGTAACCAATTATAACCGTATCGGTGGTCACGATGACAATGAAATAGTTATTCGCCTAGCAAGTCTTGATACTGACGAAGTCATTGTATCACTTGAAAAAGCTGGCTATGAAGTTCTTAATGTCCGTAAAAGCCAATAAAGTTATACATAAAAACAGAGGCCTATAAGGCCTCTGTTTTTATGTATAATTTTATATACCTTAGTTCTTCACATCCATACCACCGAAGATGGTAACACAATTAATTTCAAGATCGACTGGACGCTCCGTATTCAACTTATTGCTTGTCTTATTACCCCAGCCACCAAAAATCGGTACGCCGGTAACTTTCACCCGCCAATGTTCTGGCACCTTAATCTCTGCTCCGCCAAAGACACAAACCAAATCAATGCGCGCTGGTCCATTGACTATTTCAGCCTGTCGAAGGTCGACATCTGCACCACCAAAGATTGTAACGATGTCACCTCCAGTGAAATTTTTCGAATCAATCCGTAAATCAGCACCAGAAAAAATATGTACAATATCAAGGTCATCATTACTAACTGATTTCTTACCGAAGTTCACAAAACTTCGACTGGTTAATAATTGAAGGCCTACAAATATAATCATTAAAGGCCAGAATATTTCCCAGAAATCAATTTGTTGAAAAAGTTCATACCCTAGGTTTCTTAATAAGAATATAATACCTACAACGATAATCATCCCATTTGCCAGTAGGTTTCTTGGTTCTTCAATTAAGTTGACCAATCCTATGGCTATAAGGATAACTGGCCAGAATGTTGACCATAAGCCATCGACTTCAATATAACCAATGGATCCAGCCAAGGCTAATACCCCAACCGCTAAAATCAAAATACCATATACACTTCGTTTATTCATTTCACTTCCTCCTATATCATCCGGTCTCACCCATAATAATTTCACAGAGCCGCAATTAAGCTAGCACAACTTTCCATTCATCTTTCTTAATTAAAATCGCCAACTAGATTAACCTTCATAATGATTATTATAAACCTTCCCTTGCCTATTATGCATTAGAGCTAGATTAGAATTGTATTAATGAAGCAATGGTAGACACCTTCCCCATCACAAAAGAAAAAGGTCTAAAGCTGGCATGCTTTGGACCTTTTTGCTGGGGTTGATCTTAGTTGATTATTTCAACTGGTGTGTTGTCTTTAATTTTGAAAAACAAAATGCCTGGTGCTATGATTGCAAATACAATTGATAGAATAAGGTAAAGCATTGCATTCTCTGATGCATACATTTTGTAGATTTTGTACATGACAAGAATCATTAAAACTGTTAAGGCAATGCTGACAATACTACCAACAACTGGTATCGCACCAAGTAGAATGGAGCCTGCTGCTGCAATAACTAGAATCAATTCTGCTTGCTCCCATTTGTTAGACCCTAATTCAATGGTTTTAATCAGTTTACCCATAATCCATAAGTTACCAACTGGGACCCATGCTAACCATGGATTCTCAATTTCTGCGTTCTGTGCCATTTTCATAAGTCCTAATGACATTAAAACATAGTTCACAATACCTATCAAACCAAATACGGCAATTACGCCTGCGAATGCTGCAAATATGCCTAAAGCTGCGTCATCATACATAATTAATCTCCCTTGTCTGTGTCATTGTTTACGTTAATAAGTCTACCTACATCCTCTTCTTAAGTTTAGATCTTTTCTATATGACTGTCAATAAAATACTAGAATAACCGTATCTAGGACAAGCTATTAGCTATGCTTAGACAGTAAGAAGAAGCCGACCTTAGGCCTGGCTTCTCTGACTGTCTCGTTCTTATTATTAGCCTAAGTAGGCTTTACGTACATCATCATGGTCAAGTAGTTCTTTGGCATCACCTTCTAGCACTATTTTCCCTGTTTCGAGTACATAGGCTCTATCGGCTATCGTTAGTGCCATATGTGCATTTTGCTCTACTAGTAAGATGGTTGTCCCAGCTTTGTTAACTTCAACAATGGTATCAAATATTTCCTGTACTAGGATTGGCGCTAGACCCATTGATGGCTCATCAAGCAGTAAGATGTCTGGACGACTCATTAAAGCGCGTCCCATAGCTAGCATTTGTTGCTCACCACCGGACATCGTACCAGCATATTGCTTACGACGTTCTTTAAGTCTTGGAAACTTCTCAAAAACACTGTCTAAGTCTGCTGCAATTTCACCTTTATCATTTCTAAGATAAGCACCCATTTCTAAGTTTTCTTGTACACTCATCTTAGCAAAGACACGACGTCCTTCCGGTACTTGAGCCATACCTAGATTAAGAATTTTATGGGCTTTGATACCTGTAATATCATTATCCATTAGATGAATAGACCCTTCTTTGGGAGCAAGAAGCCCAGATACTGTATGTAGTGTTGTTGTTTTACCTGCACCATTGGCACCAATCAAGGTTACAATCTCACCTTTGTTGACCTCAAAAGAAAGGCCTTTAAGAGCATGAATTGCACCATAATACACATTAAGATCTTTTACTTTAAGCATAAGGTTAATTCCTCTCTTTCTTTAGTGACCTAGATAGGCACCAATAACTTTTTTGTTGGCTTTAATTTCATCTGGTGTTCCTGTTGCTATAATACGACCATAATCAATAACAATCAGACGTTCACAAATACCCATAACAAGGGCCATGTCATGTTCAATAAGAAGAATCGTCACCTTAAACTTCTCCTTAATAAAATGAATGGTCTCCATAAGTTCTTTAGTTTCTTGTGGATTCATACCAGCAGCTGGCTCATCAAGAAGTAATAACTTAGGGTTTGTCGCTAATGCTCTACAGATTTCAAGCTTCCTTCGTTTACCATATGGTAAATTACTTGCTAAAGATTCAGCATCTTCTTCCATATCAAAGAGTCCAAGAAGTTCCCTGGCTTTCTTATCAATCTCTGCTTCTTCTTTCCAATACTTAGGTAATCTGAAAACACCAGCGAAAGTAGTGTACGTCATATCCTTATGGAATGCTATTTTAATATTATCAATCACAGTCAAGTCAGAAAATAATCGAATATTTTGGAATGTACGACCAAGTCCTAAACCGACGATTTGATAAGGCTTTTTACCATTGACTAACTTGCCATCAATCAACACCTGACCATCCGTTGGTAGATAGACACCTGTTAACATATTGAAGATTGTTGTTTTACCGGCACCGTTAGGACCAATAAGACCTACCAACTCACCTTGTTCAATGGAGACGGTGAAATTATCTACTGCTCTTAGACCACCAAAGGTAATTCCAAGATTTTTAGTTTCTAGTAAACTCATTACGCCACCCCTTTCTTGCTGAATTTATCTTTTAGGGCTTTAAAAAGATGTTTAAGTCTCTTAGGCGTTTGAACCAAGGAGAACTCATGACGTCCAAGGATACCGTCTGATTTAAAG
>Ga0316198_10001313_pt1 | contig 14482 bp, 9 predicted proteins | sample OudBieAanoxic_MG_FD_204935 | JGI IMG/M metagenome (GOLD analysis project Ga0316198, IMG submission 204935) | Coastal sediment microbial communities from Oude Bieten Haven, Netherlands - site A anoxic | ecosystem: Environmental > Aquatic > Marine > Coastal > Sediment | place: Netherlands...
ATGTGCACACCGACCGGGTGGTTGATTGTGTGAACTGCCATTACTCTTTAAATAACCCCGTGTACTTCAGACAGCGCGAGGAGAGCAGGCCGGTTCACCTTGATTTTGACCCACGTCGCCTGACCAATGCCGATTACCTGGTGCGTCCCCTGCACCAGTTTGCCAAGGGCAGGTCTACATTGGGCCTGGCGGCCACGGGTACCGAAAACAGCTTGCGGCGTTGTGAATCCTGTCATGATGCTGAAAATGTACATGAATGGCTCCCGTACAAACAACGCCATTTCGTCTCACTGGCCTGCGAATCCTGTCATGTTCCCAAGCTGTTCGGACCAGGCTTACAGACGGTCGACTGGACAATGCTGGATACTGAAAAGCAACCGTTGAGGCAATACCGGAACGTGACCGGCGATCCCGTCGCGGTGGACAGCCTGATCGAGGGTTTCAAACCCGTGATATTGCCAAGAGCAAATGCTGAGGGTGATCTACGTCTTGCACCATTTAACCTGGTTACGTCCTGGTACTGGCTTGCGGGTGACCCATTGGCGCCTGTTTCCAGGGCACAGCTTGAAGAAGCGATGTTTTTGAATGATGTCTACCATCCCGACCTCGTAACCGTACTGGATGCAAATGGAGATGGTGAACTGGAAGGTGCTGAATTGCGCCTGGTTGATGAAGCCAGTGTTACTGCAGTCAGGAAGCGCCTTGAATCCACAGGTTTGACAAATTTACAAATTCAAAGTGAAGTTACGCCTTTTTCAATAAGCCATAATGTGGTCAATGGTGTACAGGCCACTAAGGAATGCTCCAACTGTCATCACCGCGATTCCCTGCTGGCAACATCGTTCAGTCTTTCTGAATATCTGCCCGGCGGTGTGCAACCAGAGCCCTTGTCCATTGCTGGTGCTGAGCTTTCCGGCGCAGTCTCAACTGATTCCGGGGGCAGCGTAAATTTCCTGACCGATAACCGCAGTGCAGGTTTCTACATTATCGGCCTGCACGCTGAACGCTGGGTGGACATGTTGGGTCTGTTGATGTTTTTTGGCATCATTTTCGGTGTCAGCGTCCACGCAATTGCACGTTATATTTCGTCACGCCGCAGACCACCGGCTCATCGTGAATACGTGCGTGTCCACATGTATGACGTGTATGAGCGTATGTGGCACTGGTTACAGGCCAGCGCAATCCTGCTGTTGATATTCACGGGATTGATCATCCATAAACCGCACTTCTTCGGAATGTTCAGCTTCCCCTACATGGTGAATGTACACAACGTGCTCGGGTTTATCCTGGTGACCAATGCTGTTCTGTCGCTGTTTTATCACCTCGCAAGCGGTGAAATACGACAATACCTCCCGGAACCCAAGGGCTTCGTCGCGAATACCCTGGCACAGATGGTTTACTACAGCAGGGGCATTTTTGCTGGCAACCCACATCCCCTCGAAAAAACCAAGGAGAACAAGCTCAACCCGCTGCAGCAGGTTACCTACCTGGCAATACTTAACATTTTGCTACCGGCACAAATCGTCACCGGTGTCCTGATCTGGGGTCTGCAACGCTGGCCTCATATAGCTGCAGAACTGGGTGGTTTGCCGATGCTGGCACTTGTTCACACCCTGGTGGCGTGGGCGTTTGCAGCTTTCATTGTTATGCACATTTACCTGACAACCACCGGCCATAAACCGACCGCGGGCATCGAGTCCATGATCACTGGCTGGGATGAAGTAGAGAAACACGGTAGCGATCCGGTGACGGATGCACCGCAAGGAGAGTCAAAATGAATCAAATTTCAAGGGCCAGACCCTATATGAACCCGTACCTGGCCGGTACCTTATTGGGGATCGTATTGTTCCTCGCCTTCTTTATCACCGGATCCGGCCTCGGTGCATCGGGCGGTTTGAACCGTTTGCTGGTTTATGTGCAAAACGAGGTAAATCCCGAGCATATCGACCAGGTGGCCTACCTCCTGAAAATGGCTGGCGGCAATGCCAACCCGTTGGACAGCTGGATCGTATTCCTGACCATAGGGACCATCTTCGGCGGATTGATTTCCGGTTTGATCGGGCGCCGCATGAAATTTGAGACCAACAAAGGGCCTCAGATAAGCAATGGCAGCCGTTGGATAATGGCCTTCATTGGCGGTGCCTTGATGGGTTACGGCGCAAGGCTGGCGAGGGGTTGCACCTCGGGCCAGGCATTGTCCGGTGGCGCGGTACTGTCAGTTGGTAGCTGGGCCTTCATGTTCGCGGTGTTCGCGGGTGCTTATGCACTGGCTTACTTTTTCCGTAAAGCCTGGAACTGAGGAGGATCATCATGGCAACTTTCCCACTTCCACTCGCTGACCTGTTGGGTCACTGGGGCTCTTACGTAATTTACGCAGTCATCGGTGTTGCGTTTGGCATGACGCTCGAAAGTGCAGGCTTTGGTAACTCCAAGCTGCTTGCGGCGCAGTTCTACTTTAAGGACATGCGTGTTTTCAAGGTCATGTTCACTGCCATTATCGTGGCCATGACCCTGGTGTTTCTATCATCCGCGCTGGGTTTGCTCGACTATAACCTGATCTGGGTTCCACCAACCTACCTGTGGCCCGGCATTGTCGGCGGTTTGATCATGGGTGTCGGATTTATAATCGGTGGTTTTTGCCCGGGTACATCGCTTGTTGGGCTTGCAACCGGCAAGATCGATGCGGTCATATTTGTGCTGGGTGTCTTGTTTGGTATTTATATGTTCGGTGAAACCGTTGGCAATTTTGCTACGTTCTTTGATAGCTCCAACATGGGCCGTTTTACACTACCAGAGCTTTTTAACAGCAGTTATGGCGTTGTTGTAATCTCAATTGTCGTGGTTGCACTGATGCTCTTTGTGGTAGCCGAAAAGGTTGAAGGTATGGTCAATGGCACACCACAACCCGGGCTTCCAGGGTGGTCGAAACCAGCCGCAGGCGCCTTGGTGGCACTCGCAGCCGTTGCACTTATTATCGGTCAGCCCAGCAGCGAGGACCGTTGGCAGTCAATAGCTTCCGAGAGCCAGGTAAAGCTGGATGAACGCGCGGTGCAAATTTCGTCCGCGGAATTCATCAAGTACCGGGACGACACAAAAATCAAGATTATCCCGCTGGATGTCCGTGAAGAGCGCTACTTCAACCAGTTCCACCTGCGAGGTGCAGTGCATGTACCACTGGACGAAGTACAGGAGAAAGCCAGGGAGTTACAGTTTGAACCCGCCAATACCGTTTTTGTGACCATGAGTAATGATGAAGCGGCGGCAACTGAAGCCTGGAAAATACTGAAGGCCGAGAGCCTGCCGAATGTCTATATACTCGACGGAGGGGTCAATGCCTGGTTGAAAGAATATGCAAGTGACAACCTGGGTGAAGAGGACAGGGTGCATAATCGCCAGGAAGATCAATTGGCCTACAGGTTCAACGCGGCGACGGGTTCAAGGCACCCTGCAGCAGAACCTGAACCGGATTTCATTAACTTGAAGTATGAGCCGAAAATTATACTTGAGCTGAAACGTGCGCCGACCAGTGGTGGTTGCGGTTGAGGTACCCTCCCGGTTTAACAGGATGAGAAAGAGCCGGCTCCGCCGGGGCCGGCTTCTAGCAGTTTACTGAATCTTTAAACTTTCTGTCTTCGGTCCAGACATTGATAACTATCTTGTTGCTCGATGGTAAAGCCTGCCATATTGGCTCAGACCTGGCAGGGCAGATAGTCTCCAACACAGCCTGACGCTTTTCCGGATCCGGATTCATTGGTCCCGGAACCAGGAAGCCGACCCGTATCTCGGGACCGAATTCCCTTGCACCCCTGAATAGCCAACCGCCGGCGGTGGCGCTCAGGCTTGCAGCGGGGTGTTCAACATAATAATTGTTGACCCAAACTAAAGATTCATAGGTAATTGGCTCGGGTTGGCCACATGCACTGAGAGAGAGTGCACAGGCGGCGGCGCCCAGCAACTTATACTTAACTCTTCCCTGAATATTCATATCGCACCTGTCTTTAATTGACAGTGATATTGTTGCTGCTGATAGCTGTGCCGTCTACTGTAAGATATTACAGATCGGAGATAATTAGTTGTTTCAACTGGGATTGTCTATCCAGGTCGAATTGTGCATTTTCTAAATCAACCGCTGTGAGCAGTTCCGGGTGGTCTTTGAGTATTTGTCTTGCACCACTCTCACTTCCTAGGGCCCGCAAATTGCCAAAAAGACCAGCGGGGAAAATCACGGGTGGCATGATTTGGGATTGCGCCTGTGCACAAGCGATTCGTTCCGGTTTCTGCCGCCATGATGTTACAAGCAGGTGAAGGTCCGCTGTTTGCAGGCGCCATTGGTCACAAAGAAGGATCATCGCGCCGCTTGATTCAGGCTCGATTACAGTAGCACCCACAGCAATGGAGCTACCCATGCCATCGGCCCAGTTTTCATTGTGTACCCAGCGTACCTGACCCTGGCTGACGGAATCTTTTACGGACTGCTCGTCTGCCCCCGTGACCACGATGACCTCTAGAGGGTCTATTGAGAGTGCTAGGTCGACTGCGTTCTGAATCAGGGTCCCACCCTTATACCGCACAAGTTGCTTGGCCCGTCCCAGGCGCCTGCTGGCTCCGGCAGCCGGAATAAGAATACTGAGTTGCGGGTGGATCATGTCCCGGTGCGGGTCAACATTTTGCCATCCCGCCGGTTCAGGAACGCATGGATTTCTGCGATGATGGCCAGCGCGATGGATTCGGGCATCTCTGCGCCGATATCGAGACCGGCCGGCCCAAACACATGGACATCACTCGAACCAACCTCACTGAGCAGACGGTCCCGGCGTGCGCGCGGACCCAGTAAGCCAATATACGGAAGGGAGGCCCCGACCACCTGTGACAGGTAAGACCGGTCGTGGCCGAGGTGATGTGTCATCAGTACGGCAGCATCCATATGTTCCAGTGGAATGAATTCACTGAGCTCGGATGGCTGCAAAACCCGTATATCGCAGGAGGCCGGAAAGCGCCCGGCACGGGCGAAACCTGCACGGTGGTCGACGATGGTGCAATTCCAGCCCATTTCCACGGCAAGGCGGGCAACGGGCACGGCATCATGACCCGCCCCGCAGATCAGGATGGAAGGGGGCGGCATGATCGGGACCAACAGTAGTTGGATGTCTCCATCGCCGGGGTTGATGGTTTCGATCCAGTAACGCCGGGACATATCATGTCCGCCGGAATACGATGCACCCTCATGTGTACCGATACTGCTAACTAACAGGGGGTTGCCCGTGCTGAATTTTGACCCGCAATCAAGAGCAAAATCACCGGCTGAAAAGCCCGGGTCATTACTTGTTGTAACCAGGCTTAAAAGACCATGGCGCTTGACTTTCCATGCCCGATCAAGTGTTTCGAGAAACCCGAATCCATCGCTCCGATTCAGGCGCTGCAGCATCAGGTGAATGATGCCATCGCAGCCGAGACCAAGACCCCATGCGAAATCATCACCCTCGCTCATGTCATAACACACGTTGCGGGTCTTGCCATCCGCGAACACATCACTGGCATGTGCAGCCAGGTCGGCCTCGAGACAACCGCCTGATATGAGACCCCGGTAGCTGCTGTCGGCAGCGATCAGCATCATCGCGCCGGGCTTGCGGTAAGTCGAACCTTGCGTGGCAACAACCGTACCCAGCACCAGGGATTCATCCTGCTGGTGAGCATGATAAAACTCAAGTAAAGCGTTTAGCCCAAGGTGCATAGATTCAGCCTGTTAAGCAACCAGGTTTTATTACTTACCGGGTTCTGTTGGTAACGGAGGCGCCTTTTTAGAGACCGGGTTTTCAAAGCCTTCCAGTTGTGACAGCACTTCCACTATGGCCTTCTCAAGTTGACTATCGCGACCCTGGTTACTTGCAATCGGGTCGAGTTCCACCTCAATATCAGGGGCAACACCCTCGTTTTCTACGCTCCACCGGTCGTCGGTATCGAAGAACCTGAAATAAGGTACTGTCAGGTACCCGCCATCCATGAGCCTGGGGTTGGTGGCGATTCCAATCAAACCACCCCAGGTGCGCGTACCCATCAGTTTGCCAATTCCCAGTTCACGGAATGAATAGGGTAAATAATCACCACCGGAACCGGCGTCCTGGTCGATAAGCATCAACTTTGGCCCGTGCATTGCACCTGCCGGTGTGTAGAAAACCTCGCCGTCCCGGTCTTTCCAGCCGGAAAGGTGTTTGCGGCTGAGCACATCAGTAATGTAGTTGGCAGCCTGGCCGCCGGAATTTGAACGCTCGTCGATAATCATGGCTTCCTTGTCGAGTTGGGCAAAAAACATCCGGTTGAAAAAGGTATAACCCGTCCCGGCCGTATTAGGCAGATAAACATATCCGACCCGGCCATTGGTGGCTTTGTCAATGGCACGCCGGTTGCCCTCTATCCACGACCACAGGCGCATCATGCGCTCGGAATCCACGGGCTCTACGACGATGTTACGGGCGTCACGACCATTGGCCCTGGGGCCAACCCGTAAAGCAATCTGCTTGCCGTTGGTGCCTTGTAACACATTGAAAATGTTATCCAGGGAGCTCAGCTCCTGACCGTTAATCTCGAGGATGTATTCACCCTGTTTTGCTTCATTTCCAGGTGTGGCCAACGGCGCCTTGATAAAAGGGTTCCATTGTTCGCCGCTGTAAACTTTTGCAATTTGATACCGGCCCCGGTCAATGACAAAATTTGCGCCCAGCAAGCCTGTGTCAGTACCTTTTTCCCTGTGTACATCTCCACCACCGGTGCGGTTATGACCCGCCTGCATCTCGGCGATCATCTCGACCATCAATGCGGACAGGTCCTCTCGTCGGCCAAGGTGATTGACCAGTGGCCGGTAGCGGTCGTATACCGCCTGCCAGTCCAGTCCGTGCATGTTGTCGGCGTAGAAGTACTCCTTCTCCATACGCCATGCTTCATTGAAGATTTGTGTCCACTCTTCAAGCGGGTTTACCTGGACTTTCAAGCCATTGAGCGAGATTTTTTCCGGCTCGAGCTCTTCACCGATTTCAGCGACGGCGAGAGAGTCACCGGACTGGTTGATGATCAGGTGGCCACCATTGGCGCTTAGTTTGAATTCCGTCAAACCGGTCAAAAGGGTGGTGGCTTCCTTTTCTTTGAAATCAAATCGCACCAGGGTATTTGCTGCACCCTGGTCGGTTCCCGGTGGCTCTACGCTGGTTCCCGGTTGCGTGAACTGGATGTAATACAGGTTGCCATCCTTGTCTACTGCGAGGTTGCCATAGTTGTTTTCAGCGACCGGTAATGCGACAAATCGTCTCGAAAGGTTTTGCAGGTCAATCCGGGTTTCAGCTACCTTTTCAGCATCCTTGTCATCCCCGTTTTCAGTGTTTTCCTTGTCATCGCCTGTCTCATCATCTTCGTTTTCATCACCGGCGCCCGCCAACACCGGCGACTTTCCATCGGTGGCCAATACCATTGCATACAGGCCAGCACGATAAGGTCTTTCCTGGGAAGTCATATTTAGCCCGACCTGGATAGGACCCGAGTTGGTTGAGGCAGCAAAATATAAATACTTGCCATCTTTGCTAAATGCCGGTGAAGCAACATCGGCAGTGCCATCTGTTACAACGGTATTCGAGCCTGTCTCAAAATTAAACAGGGCGAGGTCCCGGTTGTAATTGACCTGCTCGAGCGTATAAGCGAGCCATTTGCCGTCTGGTGAGACGGATACCTCAACCTGTTCGCGTCGTGCGCCTGTCGCTATCTCGCTGATCGTTCCATTTGTGGGGTCGATAGAGAAAAGGGATAAATGGTTGTCCTGATAAACAATACGTGGACTGTCGCCACCACCCCAGACCATGAGCTGGTAAAAGTGAGGCCCCAATTCATATTGTGCCTGGTTTCCGCGACCCGTCTGGTCTTTGAGCACCAGGCTCTGGCCATTATTTGATTCGGTGATATAGGCAAGTTGATCTCCTTTTGGCGACCAGATGGCGGAGTACTCCCGGGTCGTACCGTCTTGGCTGATATTGCGAACTGAGCCGTCCTCGACAGGAACTGTAAACACCACGCCCCTCGCCGTGATAATGGCACGCTTGCCGGATGGCGAGATATCTACATGCTGAATGGTCTTGCTCGCGTCTTTCCACTGGGTGCGCAGTTGCGGCAGATCCGGGTTAATGACAATGGGAATATCTCTGACCTGGTTATTTCCGAGATCCAGGCTCTTAAGCTGCCCGCCGGCCTCATAAACAAGTGTGCTGCCATGTCCGGAAACTGCCCGGACATCCCAAACCGGTTCGTTTGAGACTTTCGTTATGGCCGTGCTGGCGGGATCATAGCGGTAAATATTGTAGATTTCATCTTCCCGGTCAGAAAGGAAATACAACTGACCGTCAAGCCAGATCGGGTTGAAATTGGTTACACCTGCGCCCGGTACCGTGGTCACGGTCTGTGCCTTGATATCCATGATCTTGATTTCGGGTGTGGTGCCACCGCGATAACCCTTCCAGCCGGCACTGCCGCCGAATAGGCCGTTATACCCTGACCCATGTGCGATGTAGGCGAATCTTTCACCATCCGCGTCATAGCTGCCCCGGTAGACACGTGCTTCCATCTGTTTTGCCGGAAGGCCGCCATTGATGGATGCATGGTAAAGCTGACCTGACCGGCCATGGTCAGTTTCGCGAGTCGATACCATGGTCACTGCTTTTCCGTCCGGGGCCCATCCTGTGGGGATATCAGGGCCGGGATGCCAGGTCAGCCGTTGAGGCTGGCCTCCGGATACCGGTATGAAATAGACATCGTCGTTGTTTTCATAGTTGGCACTGAACGCGATCAGCTTGCCATCCGGTGAAAATATGGGGCTGTTTTCTTCGGCCGGACTGGAAGTCAAACGCCGCGGGCTCGAACCGTCCCTATTAGCTACCCAGATATCACCTGCATAAACAAACGCCAGGTTTTGCGCAGAAACCGATGGTTGCTTGAGCAATAAAACCTGTTGTGAAAATGCCGGTTGAACGAAAAGTGACAGGGCTAGAAAAACGATGTAAATGACGGGTTTCATAATGAGGCCTTTGCGGAGTAATTGTTGTACACCTAATGGTTGTTGTCTCTTATTGGAAGCCGGTCAGTATAAACCTTGAACGGCTATAAATAGAATGCTTCGGTCAATATCTGGCACGATGCGGCTGCACGGTGGGCGACAGTCAGAGGTTCTGGGCAAATTAAAACTGTGATTCATAACAATTATTTTGGCATTTGCATGATTAACAACTATGCTTAGCAGTAATAGTGGACACAAAGAAGCCAAGTCTTGTCTTTTTTCAGTGAATTAAAACGTCGAAATGTCGTACGCGTAAGCATTGCATATATTGTTGTTTCCTGGTTATTGATACAGGCAGCAGGGGTGCTTGAACCGGCTTTGCTGCTCCCGGACTGGGTGGATCGTGTCGTCACGGTGTTGCTTCTGATCGGGTTTCCCATTGTCATTCTTTTCGCATGGGCCTTTGAACTGACACCCGATGGCGTGAAATTGACGAGGGATGTTGACCAGAGTCGTTCAGTGACCCAGGTTACCGGTAAAAAACTGGAATACTTTACGATCGCAGCACTTTCACTGGTCGTGGTGTTTTTCGTGATCAAGGAATTCTTTCCGTTGGGTGTCGAAGAGACCACACAGGCAGCTGTACAGGACAATCCCATCGCTACTGAAGCAGCCATGGCTGAAGAGTCCGTTATTCCTTCAATCGCCGTCTTACCATTCGAAGATTACAGTGAGAACGCCGACCAGGATCACTTCTCTCGGGGTATCGCCGAAGAAATTCTTAACTTGCTGGCGAAAACCAGGGGGTTACGTGTGGCGGCACGCACGTCATCCTTTGCATTTGCCGGCAGTGAAATTGATATCCGCGACATCGGAAACAAGCTGGACGTCAACACGGTGCTGGAAGGCTCCATTCGTAAAGCCGGTAACCAAATACGCATTACCGCTCAGTTGATCAAGATTGAGGACGGTTATCATCTTTGGTCTGAAACCTATGATCGCGATTATTCCGATATTTTCAAAATACAGGATGAAATTTCCGCGGCTATCATGGATTCACTCAAGGTCCATCTGCTGGGAGAAGAGGAGCAACATATTGTTGCCGAACGCGCCCATAATATGGATGCTTACAGTGCCTATCTAATTGGCAAGGAACGTCTGGCTCTACTCAACAAGTCAGACATCGAAGTGGCGCTCAAGAAGTTTGAAGAATCCATCAAGGCAGAGTCGGATTACGCGCCGGCTTATGCAGCATTTGCACGTGCCTGGTTAATGCTGGAGCGCGAGCCCGGTGGTCCTGAAAAGGAGGAGGTTGATATCAATATCATCCCCGCAATTGACCGGGCTATCGAGTTGTCACCTGATTTACCGGAAGCCGTAGCGGTACGTGGGCTGCATCATCTGTATCGCTACAGGTATGATGAGGCGCGAAGAGATTTTGACCGCGCAATTGAGTTGAACCCCAATTATGCACTGGCCTATCTGTGGCGGTCGGAAACATTCTACGAGCAGGAAAAATTCCTGGACATGCTGGCGGACAAGGAAAAGGCCTACGCACTTGACCCGATGTCTTTGGAGATCAGTGATCAACTGGCCTATGACTATGGTTCATTTTGGCGACCACGGGATGCCGATCGAATCATTGCAAGAATGTTTGAGTTACACCCGCATCACGAGAGAGCCTATATTGCACTGGCCAGAAATATGAGTGCTCACGGACGCTATGCCGAATCCGCATTGACTCTTGAAGAGGCCATGAAGCACATTCCTGTGGCAGATTGGCTCACGAGCTGGCACGCATGGGAGTTGGCCACCATGGGGATGTTCGAAGAAGCCGAGTCAAGGGGCGATCCCGTGGTCAGTTTCTGGGTCAACTTGCATTTCGAGAGGTTTGAAAGAGCCAGGGAGTTGGCAGAAATCGTCAGGGCTAATGACGATTTACCGGACTGGATACGGTTTGCCCCCAATCGCGCTTTGGCCTGGGAGTTGCGAGCTGAGCAAGGTATGGTGCCCTTCAAGTCAGCGGTGGCGGATCAGATCAATTACTATGATGAGAATGGCATTCCCTGGACCAATAACTGTCGCCTGACCCTGCTGTTTGATATGAAAAAGGCCGGTATTGAAGAAGGCGTCAGTGAAATGATGCAGAAATGCCGTAAATCCACCGAGGAAAGGTTAAAAGCACAATACCTGTGCCCGTGTTCCTGGTTTAACCTGGTGACCTTTGCAGCCATTGATGGACGTACTGAAGATGCCATTGAACGCACCCGGGAGTGGTTGAATAACGGCGACTCATACAGCCTTTTGTCCCTTGACCCCGTTATTCAGGAATGGTCTGATCGGCCCGAATACCAGGAAATTCTTGACCGTAATGATGAGCAGGTAAAGCGCCAACGGGCTTTGTACCTCGCCGGTGTGAAGGCGCGCGAGAAAGCTGTTACTTTACAGGATTAACCTACCGGTCAGTGGGTTAACGGGTACTGATCCTGAAACCAGCGGGTGTGTATGTAGATGACAAAGAACCCACCCGACAGTCCGGCCAGATGTGACCAGGCATAAGGCGGCCAACTGATATCGGTCACGATCGATATGCCCTGGGACGTCTCGACCAGTACTTTTACGATACTTCCGAAGGCCAAAACGATGATCAACCAGGAGCGGGTCAGTTTCCACTCAACCCAGAGTGCAACCAACAGCAGTGTATTGAGAACGCCGGATAGCCCGCAGTAGTAATCCAATTGTGAAAAGGGCGTCAGAAGCAAGACGTTGACAAAAATAATTCCTGCACCCAGTGATGTGATCAGCGCACGCCGTGAACGGTATTCAAGCAAGGTACCCAGTACAACCAGGCCAAGACAGTTCCATAGCAGATGCTGCAGGTCGGCATGCATCAAGTGACCGCTAATGAGACGCCAGGCTTGTCCCCTGCAAATCTCCGTGGCGCTGAAATAGAGTTGCGTTTTGTCCGGGACCAACAAGTGCAGCCCGATGAGGACTATCATGATACCAAGTGTCAGAACTGGAACTCTGCGATTGATCATGTTGAATCTCCCGGGTGGGGGGCGGCCCGAAGGCCGCCCTTGTGTACCTATGAAAAACGCTTTCTGGTTTTAAGGTGTGCCAACATCAAGGGGAGTAGAAGCAGCAACATCAAGTGATCAAACGCACCACCACCATTGCCGTGACTCGCCCTGTGTTCCTTATACATCGGTTGGCTGGAATCCACCCGGTTATTACGGACGCCTTGTGCCATTCGCTCCTGCCGCGCCAGTTGCTCCTTTTCCACGCGTGACCGGTTCAGGCGTTTGATACCAAGTTCCTGAAAACGCTCCTCTCGCAAAACTATCATCGATGTGTAGTCGGTAACAAGGCCATGTTCGATGGCGACATCGGTAATCGCCTGCTCGGTATCGGCATCCTTACCGAAATAATCGAGCCGGTTTTGCATGTCCTCAATTTTTGCAAATGCCCACAAACGCTCGATCTCCGGGTGGAGGGTTCCGGTTTCAGGGAACTCGAAGGTGCTTGTGTAGACCCTGTCTTTACCCGATACCCGGCCCCTGATGTTGACAGTGGCTTCACCGTTGCCCCGGTAATGTCCAAACACAATTAGTTGCTGACCACGGTAGAGGCTGCCGATCCGCTCTGGGGTAAGGTCACTTACCTTGATGCCTGAGATGTCCAGTTCGACATCATGAAATGCCTCGTGTGTCAGCCGGGAGGTAGCTTCCAGAATCTTGCCGGCGATGTCATCACTGTTTGAAACGTTCATCGCAAAACCATTTGAAACCCTTGCCATGCTCTCAAGCAGTGGCCGGTTTGAGCTGTTGCCCAGCACAAAAGTGAACAACCTCACGTCGGTTTGCTCCAGCAGATCCAGAAAGTCTTTCTTGTCGGTATAGCCAAGGTTGGCAACGCCATCGGTGACAAGAATCAGTGCGCTGCTGCGATCCGAATCCAGTGACTCGATACCCCGGTTGAGACCGGCGAACAGGTTTGTACCGCTGTTGGGGCGATCGCTTTCGAGCGCATGCATATAGTGCTGTACATTTTCGGGCAGGGCATATTCGAAACCTTGGGTGATTTCCCTTGCATGCTTGTTAAACAGGATGATGCGGAACCGGTCATTCGGGTTAAGTTTTGAAAGACCCTTGTCGACCCCATCCACCAGGCTATGAAACTTACCTTCCATTGACCCTGAAAAATCAAGTATGAATACCCAGTCCCTGCCGTTTGTGATGGGTGCAAGATCATCACCGGGTGTGACCGTCATCATGAATGTGCCGCGGTCACCGGGGTTTTCCTTGTAGGTCACCATTTCGACCGAGCCGGGCAGGCCTTGCGCCTGGCGCCAATAGACGACGATATCCTGATCGAGACTGTGCACAACCGACGGGACCGTGCCGGTTGACGTGCCTTCTTCAGATGCCATCACTTCATTGACCAGCGAAACACTCCACTCGCTGTCTGATATTTGCTGAATGCTTGCCTGTGGGTGTTGCGGTAGCCTGAAATCATCAATAGGCCAGGATGAGCGAAAGGAGAGGTTAAAACTGAACGCCTCCTCGACCGCCTCGTTGTAGGTCCAGAAAGATAGTCTCTGCTCGTCCACACCGCCTTCTTCCAGGGGGTATACAAAACGTCCGATTGATGAATCTGCGTGTACCGGTTGAATATATGTCAGGCTGATACGTACATCCTGCCCGGCGCGCACCGGGTATACGGCGATATCGAAGGTCTTGTAACTGTCCTGCTCGGTCAGGGCCGCCTCCCTGCCGGCCTGCTTTTCCTGTTCATAAACTTCACGGGCCTGTTGTTTTTCGAGTACTTCACCGCTTACCGGCGAACCGTCAATCCAGTAGGTGAACTCACCGACGGCGGCCTTTTCCGGTACCGGAAAAGAGTAAATTGCTTCAAGATCGCTGGCGTGCGGGTTCGCGAACACCTGCTCAACGGTGGTAACCGCGTAGCCGTCTTCGATGACGACATCGACGTGGTGTTGCCTGATTTCAAGATTTGGTAGGTTTGAGCCGGTTGGGGTCATCAATCCGGCGGCATAATTGGCTGTACTCCAAACAGTGCCAATACACAAAACCGTCAGACTCAGAATGATTGATTGGATGGTTTTCATGACTTGCTCCGTAAACGTGGTTGAAAGATGGCGCCCTTTATGGGCAACCGCCTACGGCATCAATCATGGTTAAATGTTGCTTAATACGCAACCAATATAGAAATAGTTACTAAATATCGACCTATAAGTATCTTTATGTAATACTTTACTGGCTTAAGTTTTATGCTCTGCTTTTACGAAGGGTTGAAACAGACCGTATTGCCACCCACGCATCGCCAATACGAGTGTCGTGCCGTTCCGGTCTGCCAGGTCAAGCGCGGCGTCATCGTTGTTCAGCAGGTCGAACTCCCTGGACAGGCGTTTCAGCTTACGCTGAAGTTCGG
>Ga0316198_10001314_pt1 | contig 14475 bp, 12 predicted proteins | sample OudBieAanoxic_MG_FD_204935 | JGI IMG/M metagenome (GOLD analysis project Ga0316198, IMG submission 204935) | Coastal sediment microbial communities from Oude Bieten Haven, Netherlands - site A anoxic | ecosystem: Environmental > Aquatic > Marine > Coastal > Sediment | place: Netherlands...
ATGCACGGCAAGGCCATCATGTGCCGCATGCGTTCCGGTCCCAAGGGTCTGGTCGACCGCTGCAAAGCCAGTAGCGTTATGCTGCTGGACTGCGAAAAGCTGACGCACTGGAAGGTTGAGGAGCAGTTTAACGAAATGTTCGAGTTCAAACGCGATTACATGCCCTGGATCTGCCTGCGCCTCGAAGCTCCTCAGTCTATCGCTTTTTTCGAACCCGAATGGAACGACTTCGACAAACTCACCGCAAACACAAAAATGCTGCATGTAACGCGGCGCAAGACACAACCGTGGAAAGCGGGCCTGCCGATAGACTGGCGCCCTGCTGAGCGTTTTCGTCTGTTCCCGCCGGTAGCCTGGGTGATGCGCGCCCGTCGCCACCTGTTCGGGGAATACGGCTTGCTCGGCAACTACAAGGAGCATCCGGACCCGAATCAGACCAGACTGTTCTTCGGGCTGCTCAAGGAATGTGTTGACAGGGGCATCGTCAGCGAGGATATGCTGCGAGAGGAAATGAAGCATAACCACGTACGGCACGATGCCTTTGAGGTGCTGGACCGCACTCCGGACCTTGCACCGCCCGGTAATCCACCGCTCAAGCTGTCAGCGGCCTAGTGTACCCCGCCACTGATATTGACCCATTCAGAGCGTCCCCACGAGGTCAGTGCCAGGCGCGATCCGCAGGGAATGGCACGCCCTTTACAAGGATCGGAACACAGCAATGGCCTCGTGGGGGCGCTCCCAGCGGGCGAGCCAGGAAGCGGCCATCCGCTACGTTATGCCTCTTGGAAAGGGAGCGGCCATTCCCGGCGAGGCAAGCCTCGCCTAAGGCGCCTACTTTTGGTGCGGCTAACCGCTTCCTGGTTCGCTGAATGAGTCAATATCAGTGGCGGGGTACACTAGCTCAAACAGCGCGCGCACCCGCGCTGCGGCCCGTTGCGCATCATCCGGCGGTACTGCCCGCCTGCCGTCAGGAAATGACTGCCCCAGCCAGACGGCCCGGCCGCTGTCTACCAGCTGACGCTGGATATTGCCAACGTCGCGGTGCATACGCCTGGCCGCAAACAGCATCGCCAGCCTGTGGGTCAGTGGCTTGTAGCGGAAATTGTAGGCATGACGCCACCATGACCGAGAGTCGCCGGGATCGAATATATACAATGGCTTACAGGTAAAACTGGCCTCGGTCAGCATCGACATGCTCTCACCGGTAACCACCAGCCGGTCAGCCAGGGCAAGGTAGGCAACATAGGGATTAGCCTCTCCCGCATCAGTCCAACGGTGAATGTAAGCGGGCACGCTTAACTCGTGCTGGAAAGCATCAAAAGCAAGCCCCGGCGTACGGGCGCTGTCTGTTACCAGCAAAGACCCGCCGTCGTGAAGCGCCATGCTGTTGGCCAGCCGCCCCAGACGGCGCCCCTTCTCCGCGGTAAAGACAAAGGGGCCACTATCGCCACCGATGAGCACGGCCGTATAGGGGCGCAGCAAATGGGCAAACCTTTGCCGCCAGGCATTCGCAGCCTCGCTCAGACGCCCGTTCATAACACCATGCAGAGGCAGATGATTCTTCAGCACGTTTGACTGATCCGGCAAAAAGTACTGTGGCGTTGTGACAATCAGGGCAAAAACATCCAGCGGTGCCCACGGGCGCCCTATATGCACCAACCGGGTTGTGCCACCTGATTGTTTGCGGATCCAGCGCGCCACCGGCTCGTTGCGACGTCCCGCCGTGATGACCAGATCCGGCCAGGGCGCGGATAACTCACTGGACGACTCCCGGTCGATACCTGCCAACGTCACCGCAAGCAGCCTGTTGGTCAGTAACTCCGTTTTCCTGTATTTGAAACGCTTGACCTCATAGGGCCAGCCCAGGGCATCGGCCAGCGCCAGCACCTGCGCATTGTCACCTGCCTTGTAACCTGTGAGCACCCAGGTCAACGGCGTGGAAGCACTGTGCTGCACGTTTTCGCTCACCCGCCAACATCAACCCGCGTTAAAATCGCGAGCTTACATGAATCACCGCGGGACTGCAGCGCAAATGCTCCATTGCTGTAAAATTCTGTACAATAAGCGCTTAGCGCTGCAGTAGCTGTCAACAGGCACAAACCTTGGTCCTAAGCCGTTATATCACCGCAGAGATTACCAAGCCCATGTTTCTGGGCATCATGCTGCTGGTCATTGTATTTACCGGCTACACGTTCGCGGTCAAACTGTCGGAAGCGGCGAACGGGGTCATTCCGCTATCCGTCGTTGCACGTCTCATCGGGCTCAAAAGCCTCATTACCCTGGAAGTGCTGCTGCCCACTGCACTCTATCTGTCCATTATTGCTGCGCTGAGCCGATTCCATCGTGATTCTGAAATGGCTGCCATTAATGCCGCAGGCGTCGGCGAGCCCCGGATACTGCGTTCGGTTATTATTCTGTCCGTTCTGATCGCTGTCATCGTCGGCGCCATTTCTCTATTTGCCCGGCCGTGGGCCTATCGTCAAAGCTATCAGATCGAAGCCGAAGCCCGCGCGGAATTCGATATTCGCAAAATAGAACCCGGCCAGTTCATTGAACTGCAGGACAGCAAATACGTTCTGTATGCACGCCACGTTGACAAGGATAAGGGACGACTTCAGGGCGTGTTCCTGCAGAGCGAACGCGGTGCAAAAATACAGCTTATCTACGCCCAGGAGGCCTTCCTGCCACCGGTTCGAGCCGGTGAACGTCGCAGCTTTGAATTCGTAAACGGCTATAACTACCTTCTCGACCGCATCGGCAGCCAGGACACCACTTTAAAATTCAACCACATGACGGTTTACATCCCGGCAGAAGATCGTGACAACAAATACCGAAGAAGAGCCGAGCCCAGCATCAATCTTTACCGCTCAGATGCCCCCAAGGATATTGCCGAGCTCCAGTGGCGGCTTTCGACACCGCTTGCAACCGTGCTGCTCTCCGTGCTTGCAGTTCCGCTCAGCCGTAGCGCCCCCCGACAGGGCAGGCATCACAGCTTCATTCTAGCCATCCTGGTTTATGTCGGCCTGTTCAACCTGACCGGTGTGGCGCGCAACTGGGTTGAAGATGGCAAAGTGCAGAGTTTTCCCGGCATATGGTGGATATACCTGATACCGCTACTGCTGTTCATTGGCTTGATGGTATCGCCGAGCTGGCGGCACCGGAAGCGCTGACATGGGATTACTGGACAGATACATAGCGTGGAAGCTGCTGCAAGGCTGGGTGCTGGTCTGGCTGGTCATGACGTCGATATTCACCCTGCTGGGTTTCGTTGAAGAACTGGAACGCACCACGGAGCGTTACCAGATTGTCGATGCCGTACGCTTCCTGCTCTATACACTGCCACAGCGCTCAATGGATCTGGCCCCGGTTATCGCCCTTCTCGGCTCGTTGCTGGCATTGGCGGGTCTGAACAAAAACAGTGAACTCATTGCCATGCGTGCCGCTGGCGTATCTGTGTCCCGCTTCCTGCGTTCGATCGTCATCCCAACCCTCATTCTGGTCGCGGCTCTGTATGCCGTCAGCGAATTCATCGCTGCCCCGCTGTTCCAGCAGGCAGAAACTGAAAAAACCCTTGCCCGTAGCGGCAAGGCAAACCTGCTCAAGGGAAAAGGACTATGGTCGAACAGCGGCTACCGCTTTTTCAATGTGCGCACCCTGAAACACAGCCAGGTACCAACCAGCATTTTCCTTTACGAATTCACCCCCGATGGACATCTGCAGCATTTCGCCTTTGCCCGTCGCGCCGAGCTCACCGATAGCCGTCGCTGGGACCTGCTGGATGTCCATCAAAAGACACTGGATGGCAATCAACTGAAAAGCAGGCGTCTGCCGAACCTGGAGATGGGTCCTTTCTGGTCACGCGAGGAGCTGCCTGTGCTGCCGCTTTCCACCACCGGTATGACGCCCACGGGACTCTACGAATATTCGGATTACCTTAAGTCGACAGACCAGCTGTCAGAACGAATAGAACAGATTTTCTGGCAGAAAGTCGCCCTGCCAATCACCACTGGCGCCATGGTGTTTCTGGCCGTCCCCATAGGAGCTAACGTCGGCACAACACGAAGCAGCGGTTTCGGGAAAAACCTTGCTATCGGTGCTGGTGTTGGCATTCTGTTTTACCTGCTGTCCCAGCTTATACAGACCGCGGCCTCGATGGCGGAAATCCCCCCCGCATTGGCCGTTTTTCTGCCGGTGGCACTGGTATTGAGCGTTGCCGGCGGTCTGATCAATCGTATGCGCTGAATTTGTCGCGCTGCCTGGTTAGAGGCATAATCCGCATCTATCCTGGTATTCATGTCAACAATACCTCGCTTTTTTCGGCCTTCTGAGCGACTCCTATGCATTTAATGCTGACATTCTTTCGTGCTTACCCCTGGCAGACCATTATTATGCTGGTCGCCCTGCTGCTGGCAGGTATTGCCGAGGGGATCGGCCTGTCAGCCCTTCTGCCGCTGTTGAACATCGCCATTAAAAATGACGCCCGACAGAGCGGCGGTCAACAGGCGGAACCGCCGCAGAATGAATTCGAACGCGTGGTCACCGACACCCTGAATGATCTGGGTATACATCCAGGCATTGGAACGCTTCTGACCATTATTGTTTTGGGAGTCACGCTTAAAAGCCTGTTGCTGCTGGTCGCCCAGAAACAGGTCGGTTATACCGCTGCACAGGTCGCAACGGATCTGCGCCTGGAAATACTGCGTGCAGTGCTCAGAAGTAAATGGGAATATTTTCTTCACCAGCCGATAGGACGCCTGACCAACAGCCTGGCTACCGAAGCACAACGCTCATCCGACTCTTTCGTCAACGGTGCCGTGGTCATCACCCTCGTGCTGCAAGCCATTATCTACGGTGCTGTCGCTATCGCCGTTTCCTGGCAGGCAACGCTGATAAGCCTCACGGCCGGAATACTCATTATAGGCATCTCCCATTTTCTGGTGCGCATGGCCCGCAAGGCCGGGAAAAAACAGACCAATCTGCTCATTTCCCTGCTCGCAAAGGTAACCGATACCCTGCAATCGGTTAAGCCGCTGAAAGCCATGGCAAGAGAACACCTGGCTGATTCGGTACTGGCGATGAAAACATCGAAACTCAACAAAGCGCTGCGCAAACAGGTCTTCAGTACCGCGGTCCTCAAGGCTGCCCAGGAGGAAATGTTCACCATCGTTATCGCACTCGGCATGTTCGTGGCGCTGGTAAAACTCGAAATGCCGCTGGCAACCGTGATGGTACTGGTGGTGGTACTGGGAAAAATGCTCAGTCAACTGGGCAAGGTACAGAAGCAATATCAGAAAGTGGTACTGGGTGAGAGCGCTTTCTGGTCATTGAAAAAAAGCCTCAAGGAGGCACAGCGGGCGGAAGAATCATTAAGCATGGGCGACGCGCCAACACTGGAACAATCGATACAATTGAATACGGTCAGTTTTGGCTATGATAAACATCTGGTGCTGGCTGATGCGAGTATAGAAATCCCTGCAGGCCGACTGACCACCCTGATCGGCCCATCCGGCTCCGGAAAAACGACGATTGTTGACCTGGTCATCGGTCTGCTTCGACCACAATCCGGCATGGTTTGTATCGATGGCATCCCGCTGGCAGAACTCGACCTCAAGGCATGGCGCCACATGATCGGCTATGTTCCCCAGGAAACGCTGCTGTTACACGATTCCATCCTGCATAACGTGACCCTGGATGACCCGGAACTCGGCGAACAGGATGCAGTAGAGGCCTTGCAGGCGGCAGGCGCCTGGGAATTTGTATCCCGCATACCGGCGGGCATACACAGTACCGTTGGAGAACGCGGTACCAAGTTGTCAGGTGGCCAACGGCAACGCATCATGATTGCGCGCGCGCTGGTTCACAAACCCCGGCTGCTCATCCTTGATGAAGCCACCAGCGCACTGGATCCAGAGAACGAGGCGGCCATAGGCAAAACCATGGAAGACCTGCGCGGCCGCCTGACGATTCTGGCAATATCGCATCAGACAGCGCTGGTGGAACGCGCCGACCGGGTCTATCGCCTGCACGACAATACCGTTTCATTACAGGAAAACGCTACGCTGGCATAGCGACCCCGGATGCCACCCGCTGAGAAATGCGTGTCAGGGGTATCCAAACAAGGCACGAACCCTTTGCAGCGCATGCTCCATATCAGCTGAATCCAGTATGCTGCGCTGTTGCAGCGAATCGCCCAGCCAGGCTACACGACCTTCCGCCAACAGTTTGTTGTGCACCAGCCGTAGATCACGACTGAGGCGCTTTGGACCAAAGCGCATCATCCAGCTGTAGGTCAGCGCGCTCAGGCGAAAATCTACCGCCGTCTTTCGACCCGGGCGCATCGGATAGTTATAGCCACCCAGTTCGGCCATATAAACCGGCTTGCCTGTGGCACAGGCTTCACTGAGCATGGACACACTGTCCGCCGTCACAATGAGCTCATCACTCAGAGCCAGTATGCCAAAATAGGGATTAGCCCCGCCATTGGCTTGCCACTGGTACAGATAGTGGGGCACGGAAACAACCTGCTTCAGGATTTGCACAACCGACTTCGGCGTCCGGGCACTGGTGGAAATCAGCAAGGCTCCTTTGCGCTGCGCGGCCATGCGGCTCGCTTGCCGGGCGATCGAATCAGCCGCCTTCGCGCCAAACGTGTAAGGACCGCTGTTTCCGCCCAGAATGAGACCCGTGTAGGGTTTTGGCAGGTGCATGAAGCGCGATGCCCAGTCAGCGGCTTCTGTACCGAGGCGTTCTGCGCTGACACTATGCAATGTCAGCGCGTTCTGCAATACCCTGTCGTGTTCCGACAACCTGTACTGGGGGGTTGTTATCACCAGGTCGAACTGATCCGGCTTCGCCCAGGGACGACCGATGTGAACAAGCCGTGTTCTACCCCCTGACTGATGGCGAATCCAGCGCCCGACCGGTTCATTGCGCATGCCGCTCGAAATCACCAGATCGGGCCAGGGTGGTTGCAGCGGACTGGAGTCCCGCAGGCGAATGCCGCGCAAATTGCTGCCCCGGAACAGGCTGGTGCGAAACTCGGTTTTCCGGTAGCTGAGTTCCTTGATCTCGAATGGCCAGCCCAATGCCTCGGCCAGCGCAAGAATCTGGCCGCGTTCCCCCGCTCGATAGCCGGTCACCAACCACACACTGGGCATGGGAGTCGCGCGCTCGATTCCAGGCTCGGATGGGACAGCCTCAGGTCGGTGCATGATGCGAGAGCCGCAACCTCAGTCCCACAGAATAACGCCATACAAGCACGTGGGAAAACGGGGATATTGATTTTTCCACGTGGTTCCGCGCACGTCCCTGGCCAAAGAAATTTTAGTCATTTGCGTAACAATAACATTCACCGGGGAAATGCGCATGGTCAGCACCATGGCACCACCGCTCAACTCCAAGTACAATCCGTACGTTTGCGAATCTAGCGGCTCGCGCCGTCTGGCGCAAGCCGAGTGAATCTGTCCCAAACTGGATCCGGGTGCGTATTGTTCCATGCCTGATTACAACGAATTTCTGACCCGTATTTTCGAAATCCTCAAACCGTTCGCCAAACAGGGGATTATCCTCAACGAGGACAGTGAGCTGGTTACCGAACTGGGGCTTACCTCGCTTCAAGTGATGGAGTTAATCGAGCAGATTGAAGACCACTTTGACATGTCGATACCGCTCAACATTCTCCCTGACATCCGCACGATTCATGATCTTGCCCTGCAGCTGGAAAAGCTGACCGACTGATATCATGAGCCTGTTCGATAAATTCCTGCCCATTGTCAAGATCCGCAGCGAGCTGCAGGAACTCGGCGTCATGCCCTTCGGCGCGGTCACGGAAAAAATCCTTTCGGCCACGGAAGCCATTGTCAATGGTCACAAGGTCATCCTGGCCGGGACCAACAACTACCTGGGTCTGACATTTGATCCTGAATGTATCGCCGCTGCGAAAAGAGCCGTTGAGGAACAGGGTACCGGCACCACCGGCTCGCGCATGGCCAATGGCACATTTACCGAGCACGTCAAACTGGAACAGGAACTGGCGGCCTACTTTGACCGCAAACACTCGATCGTATTTTCCACCGGTTATGCCGCCACCATGGGTATGGGCTCAACCCTGGCAGGGCCCGGCGATGTCATCGTGCTGGATGCCGACAGCCATGCCAGCATCTACGACGGTGTCCGTCTGGGTGGCGCCGACATCATCCGCTTCCGCCACAATGACGCTGCCGATCTGGCAAAACGCCTGCGCCGGCTCGGCGAGCGCGTTGAAAACACCCTGATCATCGTAGAAGGCATCTACAGTATGCTCGGTGATCAGGCGCCGCTCGCCGATATTGCTGCGGTGAAACGCAAATACGGCGGTACTCTGCTGGTTGACGAAGCGCACTCCCTGGGCATGCTTGGCGAACACGGTCGCGGTGTTGCGGAAGCAGCCGGAGTCGAAGACGATGTGGACTTCGTGGTCGGCACTTTCAGTAAAAGCCTGGGTGCTACCGGCGGTTACTGTGTCAGCAACCACCCTGAGCTGGAAGCCATACGCTTTGCCATTCGTGCCTACATATTCACCGCCTCGCCCTCACCCTCCGTTATTGCCTCCACACGCGTTGCACTACGCCTGATGCAGGAACGTCCGCAACTGCGGACACGACTGTGGGAAAATGCCCACCGGCTGTACGATGGCCTGCAACAACTCGGCTTCGCCGTCAGCCCCGAGGTCAGCCCGGTAGTCGCCGTCACCATCAGGGAACGGGACCAGGCGGTTAGCTGGTGGAATGAACTCATGCAACGCGGTGCTTACGTGAACCTGGTCATGCCACCGGCCTCACCCACCACCGACAGCTTGTTGCGCTGCAGTGTCAGTGCCGCACACAGCCACGAACAGATAGACCGCATCATTGACGCTTTTGCCTCACTGCAGAGGCCCGCTGCTGCCGGCAGCCAATAACACGCCATCGATGGAGCACGCGTAACGCAGTATGGACAAACTGAAACTTATCGGAAACGGCCCGCTAAGCGGCGAAATAAGCATATCCGGCGCCAAAAATGCGGCGTTACCGGTACTGGCATCGACACTGTTGAGCCCGCAACCCGTGACAGTTCAGAATGTCCCCCATCTACGCGACATTACTACTACGCTGGAACTCATGGGGCGCTTTGGCACCCGCATCGAACTCAGTGAAAACATGGATCTGGTGGCGGATAATTCCTGCGTCACCGAGCTGCGTGCGCCCTATGACCTGGTTAAAACCATGCGCGCGTCGATACTGGTACTCGGCCCCCTGCTGGCGCGCTTCGGTGAAGCCGAGGTCTCGCTGCCCGGTGGTTGCGCCATCGGGTCGCGCCCGGTAAACCTGCACATCCAGGGCCTCAAGGCGATGGGTGCCGAAATCGAGATCGAAGACGGCTACATCAAGGCCAGGGCCAGTCGCCTGAAGGGCACACGGTTTTTCTTTGATCTGGTCTCCGTTACAGGCACCGAGAATCTGATGATGGCCGCCACTCTGGCAGACGGTACAACAGTTCTTGAAAATGCCGCCCGCGAACCTGAGATCATAGACCTGGCTGATTGCCTCAGCACCATGGGAGCAAAAATCACCGGCGCCGGCACTGACACCATCACCATCGAAGGCGTCAGGCAACTGCACGGTGGCAGCCATACCATTATTCCTGACCGCATCGAAACCGGCACCTTTATGGTCGCCGCCGCCGCCACGGGCGGCAGGGTGCGACTAAGAAATACCGAACCGGCTTACCTTGATGCCATGCTGGAAAAACTGCGCGAATGTGGTGCCGAAATCAGCACGCAGGAGGGCTGTCTGACGCTGGACATGCGCGGCCGGCGCGCGAATGCCATCAACCTCACCACCGCACCTTACCCGGCATTCCCGACAGACATGCAGGCACAGTTTGTCGCCCTGAATACCACTGCAGCAGGCACAGCAACGGTAACGGAAACCATTTTTGAAAACCGTTTCATGCACGTGCAGGAACTGCAACGCATGGGCGCCGACATTGAACTGCAGGGCAACACAGCCATTATCCGCGGTGTCAGGAAACTGCACGGCGCACCGGTTATGGCAACCGATCTGCGCGCCTCAGCGTGCCTGGTGATCGCCGGGCTGGCGGCCGAAGGCGAGACTCTGATTGACCGCATTTACCATCTGGACCGGGGCTACGAGTGTATCGAGGAAAAACTCGCGCAACTCGGTGCCAGAATCCAGCGGGTTCCGGGTCAAAGTCTGAACAAACAGAACGACGACGAAAACCCCGCCAGAGCAACAGCCTGAGTCAGCAGCCCGCCCACCCGTTAGGAGCGCTATTTCTTTCCTATCAGTTCAACAGGATAACCATCCGGGTCTTCTATAAAGGAGATGATGGTGGTACCCGCATTCATGGGGCCGGCATCACGCAGAACCTTGCCCCCACGCCTGCTGATTTCCTCTGTCGCCTTGTAAACATCATCGACTTCCAGGGCGATGTGACCGTAGCCGGTTCCAAGATCATATGAACCGGTATCCCAGTTATGCGTCAACTCAATCACTGTATTCGCCGATTCATCGCCATAGCCGATAAATGCCAGGGTAAATCTGCCATCCGGGTAATCCTTCTGCCGCAGCAGTTGCATACCCAGCACTTCGGTGTAAAACCGTATGGAGCGATCGAGGTCACCAACGCGCAGCATGGTGTGCAGAATTCGCATCTTTATCCCTCCTCTGTTGCCAGGGCGTACCTAGCTGAGCCGATGCAGGCTTTCCGGACCCGCTGTGAATACATCCCTGTACGCTCGACGACCGCATCCCTGCGGCCGACGGTCCCGAAAGCCTGCATCGGCCCAACTACGCACTCATTTGCCGCTTTTTCTGTCTGCAGCGATACGCAGACGCAATGCATTCAACTTGATGAAACCTTCGGCATCCTTCTGATCGTAAGCGCCTTCATCTTCCTCAAACGTCGCAATCCGTTCATCGAACAACGAGTCAGTGTCAGACACACGGCCTGCGATAATGACGTTACCCTTGTACAGTTTGACCCTCACCTTGCCATTTACCGTTTGCTGGGAGGCATCAATCATCTGCTGCAGTAAATCGCGTTCCGGACTCCACCAGTAACCGTTATAGACCAGCTCGGCGTAACGTGGCATCAACTCATCCTTGAGATGCGCGACTTCGCGATCCATGGTCAGCGACTCCATGGCGCGGTGCGCCTTGAGCATAATGGTACCGGCCGGTGTTTCATAGCAACCACGTGATTTCATGCCGACGTAACGGTTTTCGACGATATCGTCACGCCCTATGCCGTTGTCACCGCCCAGCTTGTTGAGAATATCCATGACCTGCCCTGGCGTTACCGTGTTGCCATCAATAGCCACAATATCGCCTTTCTCATAGCCCAGTTCAACATAGGCAGGGCTGTCCGGCGCCTGTTCCGGAGATACCGTCCAGCGCCACATCGCCTCGTCGGGCTCTGCCCACGGATCTTCCAGGACGCCGCCTTCGTACGATATATGCAGGGAATTGGCATCCATGGAATAAGGTGACTTCTTGCCTTTGTTGAAATCGACCGGAATACCGTGTTTCTCCGCATAGTCCATCAAGGTCTCACGCGAGCTGAGCTCCCACTCCCTCCAGGGGGCAATGATTGTCACATCCGGTTTTAACGCGTAGGCACCCAGCTCAAAACGAACCTGGTCATTGCCTTTGCCCGTAGCACCGTGAGAAATGGCATCGGCACCGGTTTCATTGGCGATTTCCACCAGGCGCTTTGCGATCAAAGGACGCGCAATGGAAGTACCCAGCAGGTACTCTCCTTCATATATCGCGTTGGCCCTGAACATGGGAAAGACATAATCGCGGGCGAATTCCTCGCGCAGATCCTCGATGTAGATTTCCTTGACACCCATTGCCTCGGCCTTGGCACGCGCCGGTTCCACTTCCTCGCCCTGACCGATATCGGCGGTGAATGTGACAATTTCGCAGTCATAGGTGTCTTCCAGCCATTTAAGGATTATGGATGTGTCCAGGCCGCCTGAGTAGGCGAGAACGACTTTATTTACTTTACTCATGGTGTTGGTACCTTCATGGAAATCAATTTGCCGGGAAAATTCTTTCAGCAGAGCAAACCAATGCACCACCTACCCCATCACTCCAGGAGGCAGTGACCGGCCAAAATACATCCGTCAGGCGACGCCGAGCATCACAGGCGTTTTGCGATTGAGCGAGCGTCTGTCTGAGCCGGTCGCGTTTTTTGCGATCGGCGAGTTCAGCGAGCGCGCAAAACGCCGAGAAGCGCAGGGCACCCGCGCAGCGGGCAAGCCGTTGGATGGATTTTGGCCGGTCACTGCCTGTATCATCAGAACAGCCGGTTTAAGTTACTTCGCCTTAACTCTGGCACTGCGCCGCAACCTCGAACTCAAGCGCCGCGCCAGCTCACCGAACAATTCGGTCTGTGTGGGATGCGGATGAATCGCCTGCCCCACCTGCGCCAGGGTCATATTACCCGACACCATCATCACCGCCTCACCGATCAGGGTATCGGCGTGATCCGCCAGCAGGTGTACGCCGATAATGCGCTGTGTCTTCTTGTCGGCGACTATCTTGATCATGCCGTGCTGTTCATTGTTGATCATGGCCTTGGCATCGATATTCATCGGCACCTTGACCTCGGCGGCATCGATACCCCTGGCCCTGGCCTGTTCCAGCGACAAGCCGACAAAGGCGGCCTCCGGACGGGTGAAAATAACACCACAGTCCTTGTCCTGCCGGTATTTCATATCCTCACCGAGAATGGTAGCCGCAGCGACACGCCCCTGTTGCGCCGCCGTGTGCGCCAGCATCAGACCACCGATGACATCGCCGATGGCGAAAATATGCGCAACGTTGGTGCGGCAGCAGGCGTCAGCCTTTATGACACTGTTTTCGCTCACCACACCCGCTTTGTCGAGATCCAGGCCATCCAGCACAGGCCGTTTGCCGGTCGCCATAATGACGTGCTCAACCTTGAGGGTATGCGCCTTGCCGTCGGCGTCCTTATACCTGACATTGACGGCGCCGGCCTTGCCGGATATCCCGTCAATCTTTACCGATGTGCGCACCGTCAAACGCGGATCATCATTCAGTACCGCGGTGAGCTGTTTGGCGATTTCAGGCTCGACTTCGGCAAGAATACGGTCCTGCGCCTCCAGCAGGGTCACCTGCGCACCGAAGTCCTGGAAGATCTGCGCCATTTCCAGGCCGATCGCACCACCACCGATAACCACCAGCTTTTTCGGTTGACTGTCCAGCGTCCAGACCGTATCCGAAGTCAGCACACCGCCGCCCTCGCCCAGACCTTCGACGGCGCCCGGGATCGGCGGTACGAAGGGCGGCGCACCGGTGGCTATGACTGCACAGCCGAAACTGACTTTTTCGCCCTGCGGCTGATCGGCGACCTGCGCGCGTGTGTGCGGGTCATCGTTGTTGCCGGAGGTATCGATAAACAGCGTGTGCTCATTCACAAAACGAGCGAGCCCCTGGATGTACTTGATTTTGACACCCGTGTCAGTCTTGAGCGCCATCTCGCCACGCGTTTCCAACACCTTGCGGCGGGTCGCCTCGAGCTTGTCCCAATCCAGTCTGGCGTTGCCCGAACTGATACCCAGGTGATTGTCATCAAGACGGTCACGAATACGATCGGCTGCGGCCCGCCAGGCCTTGGACGGAATGCAGCCGCGCCACAGGCATTCACCACCCGGCAACGGCGCATCATTCACCAGAGCCACTTTCATGCCATGACCGGCAAGATCACGCGCACAGTCTTCACCACCCGGACCACCACCAAGCACAACCACATCGTAGTCCCAGTCACCTTCCGGCAGCGTCGGGCCGCCTGGCCCCATCCAGGTCTGCGGCTGCTCGATGAGCGTTTTCAGGCTCTTCAGGTACATGGCCACGTCGGCACCATTGACGACGCGGTGGTCCGCGGTAATGGTGAACGGGCTGCCCTGCTCCGTGTCAGCGGAGATGGCCAGAATCGCAGCAATGCCCGGTGTCGCAATGGCATCAAAATGGCTGACACCGAACATGCCCATGTTGGAAATCTGGAACGTGGAACCGGTGTACTCTTCCGGTTTCAGCCGGCGCTTGCGCGCGCGGTCCAGCAGATCTTTCCAATCCCTGTTCAGGTCCTCCAGATCACGGCTTTCACAAGCGCGTAGCACCGGCACCACCAGTCCGCCACCGTCAGCGGCAACCGCCATACCGATATCGACGCCGCTTCGCTCCACCAGCTTGTCCTGCGGCTGGTAACACCAGTTCATATTGGGAAATTTCTGCATCGCCAGCGCACAGGCCCTGGCGATGCTGACCGTGACTGAGGCACCCTGTGCCTTGGATGCCTTGATCAACTCCCCCAGTCTGATACTGGTCGTGACGCGGAAGGTCGGCATGCTCAAGGAGTGGGTCATGGCGTCGCTGGTGGCTTTTTCCAGTTTGCTCATGGGGCGAC
>Ga0316198_10001316_pt1 | contig 14473 bp, 15 predicted proteins | sample OudBieAanoxic_MG_FD_204935 | JGI IMG/M metagenome (GOLD analysis project Ga0316198, IMG submission 204935) | Coastal sediment microbial communities from Oude Bieten Haven, Netherlands - site A anoxic | ecosystem: Environmental > Aquatic > Marine > Coastal > Sediment | place: Netherlands...
AGCAGCGGGTGGCCATCGCGCGTGCGCTGGCCCTGCAGCCGGCGCTGCTGCTCATGGACGAGCCCTTCGGCGCTCTCGACGAGATGACCCGCGAGCGCCTCAATGCCGAGGTCCTGCGCATCTGGCGCGCCACCGGCAAGACCGTCATCTTCGTGACCCACTCGATCCCCGAGGCCGTGTTCCTCTCCACGCGGGTGGTGGTCATGAGCCCGCGACCCGGTCGTATCAGCCACATCGTCGACGTCGACCTGCCCCAGCCGCGGACGGAGGACTCGCGCGAGAGCGACCGCTACTACGAGCTCGTGACCGAGGTCCGGGAGGCGCTGCGCGGCCGCGTCAAGGTTGCCGCCGCGGCCGTCCCGAGCGCCGAGCGGGCGCGAGCCGAAGGGTCCTTCGGATGACGGCCGGTTCCCCTACCGCCACGCGCCCCGGCCTGGCCGGCTGGTTCAGCCAGCGTGCCGGCCGCATCCTGCCGCCGCTGGTGGTGCTGGTGGTGCTGCTGGCGCTGTGGCAGATCCTGGGACAGCAGGGGCTCATCCCGCGCCCGCTGTCGACCCCGTCGTCGATCCTGAACGCCTTCAGCGAGCACAGCGAGGTGCTCCTGCGCAGCGGCTGGGCCACGCTTCTCGAGGCGCTCGGTGGTCTCTTCATCGGGACGACCCTCGGACTCGTCATGGCCTTCGCGGCCTCGCGTTTCATCGTCGCGCGCGACATCCTGCTGCCCCTCGCCATCGGGGCCGCAGCCATCCCGCTCGTCGCGCTCGCGCCCATCTTCAACAACTGGTTCGGCATCGCCAACCCCATGTCCAAGATGGCCATGTCGGCCGTGCTGGTGTTCTTCCCCATCTTCATCAGCGCCACGCGCGGCCTGGTGGAGGTCTCACCGGGCGCGCTCGAGCTGATGCGCTCCTACGCCGTGGGCGAGACCGAGATCCTGCGCAAGGTGCGCATCCCCAACATGCTGCCCTTCTTCTTCACGGCCCTGAAAGTAAGCACCACGCTCGCGTTCATCGGGGCCATCGTGGCCGAGTACTTCGGCGGCACCTCCGAGGTCATCGGCCGCGTCGTCATCACGGCCATGTTCGCGGGCAACTTCGGCCTCGGCTGGGCGGGCATCCTGCTGGGCGCCTTTGCCGCCATCGTGGCCTACCTCATCGTCTCGGCGGTCGAGCGCCGCGCGATTCCCTGGTACATCTCGCTGCGCGACGGCGAAGCGTAACGACTTCGCACCTCCTCCGAGGCTGAAATCGGGGGCCGTCTGGGGTAATGTGCACCGATCCAGTCAGCATTCCGCCTTCGCGGACCAGGAGGATCGGCGCTGACGGCGCCGGCACAGAGAGGTGAATCCATGAGGCAACCCACCCGCATCGGCATCGTGCTGGGCACGACGGCCATCCTTGCGGCGGGGTCCATCGGCAGCGCGACCGCCCAGGACGAGCTGACCCCCGTCGACCTCCAGCTGCAGTGGTTCGCACAGGCCCAGTTCGGCGGCTTCTACGCGGCCAAGGACCTTGGCTTCTACGAGGCCATGGGACTCGACGTGACCATCAACGAGACCCCGTCGGACCAAGCACCGCAGGTGCTCGGCTCGCAGCCCGACGGCCCCGAGTTCACCATCGCCTGGGTGCCGCGTGTGCTCGAGGTGCGTGAGTCCGAGGTCCAGTCCGACCTGGTCAATATCGCCCAGCACTTCCAGCGCTCGGGCACGCTCTCGGTCTCGTGGGCCGACAACCCGGTGCCGACCCCGGCCGACTTCGCCGGCAAGAAGGTGGGCATGTGGGACTTCGGCAACGACTTCGAGGTCATCGCCGCCGGTCGAGCCGCAGGCCTCGAGCCGAACGTCGACTACGAGCGCATCATCCAGAACTTCGACATGAACGCGTTCCTCAACCGCGAGATCGACGTCGCCGAGGCGATGATCTACAACGAGTACGCGCAGGTGCTGGAGACCGAGGACCCCGAGACCGGGACGCTCTTCCAGCCCGAGGACATGGTCATCATCGACTACAACGAAGTCGGCACGGCCATGCTCCAGGACGCCATCTGGGCGCGTGAGGCCTGGCTGGCCGAGGAAGGCAACGAGGACATCGCGACCCGCTTCCTGGCGGCCAGCTTCCAGGGTTGGCAGCACTGTCGGGACAACCCCGATGAATGCTCCGAGATCGTGGCCGACAACGGCTCCATCCTCGGCACCGGCCACCAGGCCTGGATGATGAACGAGATCAACGCGCTCATCTGGCCGTCCCCCGATGGCATCGGTGGGCTGCCGGTCGACACCTGGGACACCACCGTCGGGATCATGCTCGACGCGGGCATCATCGAGAACGACCCCGGAGAGGGCGTCTACCGCACCGACCTGGCTGACGCCGCTCGCGCCATGGTCGAGGGCGACGTCACCGGCGACGGCTTCGAGAAGGCCGTGGTCGAGCCCACGCCCGGCGGGGAGTAGCCGCCCGCGATCCGCGACCGCGGGTCGACAAGAGATCGAACCGAATCGACGGGGCCGGTCCACGAGGGCCGGCCCTTCGTCATGCCTGCAGCGCGGGCAACGCCGGTCCCTACTCACCGACCGGCAGCACCGACCAGCCGCCGTCGACGGTGATGGTCTGGCCGGTCACGCCGCGTGCCTCCGGCGAGAGCAGGTAGGCCGCCGCCGCGGCCACGTCCTGCGCCTCGATGAAGCCGGCCGTCAGCGGCTGCTTGCGCTTCGAGAACGCCTGCGTGGCCTCGTCGGCCTGGGCCCGCTCGGACATGCGCGAGATGGTCAGCGCCGGCGCGACCAGATTGACCCTGATGCCGTGTGGCGCGTAGTAGGCCGCGGAGGCGGTGGTCAGCGCCGCCAGCGCGCCCTTGGAGCTGGCGTAGGCGTGCGTGGCGAAGAGCGCCGGCACCGGCTGCGTGGCCAGCACCGAGCCCATGTTCACGATCGCGCCGCGCTGGCCATCGCGATCGGGCGCCTGCTCCAGCATGGCTCGTAGCACTGGCGCAGTGGCCGTCACATGGGTGGTCGCGTTGAGGCGCATGGTGGCCTCGTATGCCTCCGGCGTGAGCTCGTGCAGCGGCCCATCGCCCAACCGACGGCCTGAGCCGCCGGCCACGTTGAAGAGGCCATCGACGCGGTCCAGTCGGTCGATGGCGGCAGCCAACGCCGTGGCCGCGGCCTGGGCGTCGGTGAGATCGCAGGCGATGGCGTCGGCCGCGCCGCCGGCCGCGACGATCGAGGTGGCCAAGGCCTCGCACGAGTCGTCCGTGCGCGAGATGATCATCAGGCGCGCACCCTCGGCAGCAAAGCGCCGTGCCGCTGCGGCCGCGATGCCGGTCGCGCCGGTGACGATGATCCCCCGGTCCTGCAGTCGAGCCACCGTCACGCCTCTCGTTTCGTCGAACGCACGCCGACCTCGCCTTCCAGCGCGCCCGCCGTGGCCGGGTCGAGCGAGGCGGCGCTCACGGTCAAGGCGTTGGCCGAGCCTGCTGCCACGCCCCTGACCAGCGCCTCCGGCACCGTCGCTCCGTCCATCAGCGCCAGCGACAGGGCGGCGTTGAAGGAGTCGCCCGAGCCGACCGCGTTGACGGCATCCACGCTGGGCACGCGCAGTCGCCAGATCGTGGTCGCGTCCGCGGCCGCGACCTCGGCCGCGCCGTCGGTCACGACCGCCAGGCGCGCCCCGGCATCGACCAGTGCCGCGGCCGCCGCCACGGCGTCGGCGTCGGCCGCGACGATGCCTGCCTCCACCGCCTCGACGCGCCCGATCTTGACGATGTCGGGCCCCGCGGCGAGGGCCGCCAGCAGCCCGTGTCCGGAGGCGTCGACCAGCAGCGGCACGCCCGCCTCGCGGCAGACCTCGACGATGGCGCCGTGGCCGCTGACGTCGAGACCGGCGGGGATGCTGCCGGCCACGATGGCCCGGGCACAGGCCGGCAGGAGGCGCTCCTGGAGCAGCCGCAGGAAGGTGGCGTACTCGTCCGCCGTCGCCTCAGCCGGGCGCTCGTAGACGAGGATCGAATCGCCGGCATCATCCACGATCACGTAGGTCGAGCGGGATTCGGCCTTGGCAAAGGACCAGTGCGGCTCCAGGCCCTCGGCTGAGAGCGACTCCACCAGCCAGCGGCCGGCGTGCCCCCCGGCGATCCCGGTGGTCACCACCTGGCCCCCGAGCGCGACGGCCGCCCGCGCTGCGTTCACGCCCTTGCCGCCCGGCAGCGCGTGCAGCTCGAGCGGCCGCAGCACCTCGCCGTGGAGGATGCGCGCCACGCGTGCGGTGCGGTCGATGGCCGGCGCCGGCGTGATGCACAGCAGCATCGGCTGGTCGGCCACGATGCCTAGGAGCCGGTGCCGAACTGGCGGTCGCCGGCATCGCCCAGACCGGGCTGGATGTAGCCCTTCTCGTTGAGCTGACGGTCCAGGGCCGCGCAGTAGATGGCCACGTCGGGGTGGGCCTCGGTAACGGCGGCCACGCCTTCGGGCGCGGCGATGAGGTTGACCAGCTTGATGTGCTGGGCGCCCCAGTCCTTGAGTACCTGGATGGCGGCGGTGGCGGAGCCGCCGGTGGCAAGCATGGGATCGAGGATGAGGCAGGTGTCCACGGTCGTGTGGTCGGGCAGCTTGTTGTAGTACTCGACGGGGCGCAGCGTGCGTTCGTCGCGGAAGAGGCCCAGGTGCCACACCTGCGACTCGGGGAAGAGCTCGAGGAAGGCGTCGACCATGCCCAGGCCGGCGCGCAGGATGGGCACGAGGCCGATGCGCTCGGCCAGCTGGTGGCCCGCGGTCACCTCCAGTGGCGTGCGCACCTCGATCTCGTTGAGGGGCGTGTCGGCGAGGGCCTCGTAGCCCACCAGCCAGCTGATCTCACGCACCAGCTCGCGGAACTTCTTGGGGTCGGTGCGCTGGTCGCGCAGCAGGGCCAGCTTGTGCAGCACCGCAGGATGCTGTGAGACGAAGAGGTTGGGCTGGTCGGGCACGATCGCCTCCGAGGTACGAGCAGGATGGCGAGTCCCGATTCTACGGCCCGCAGCCGGCCTCTACGTGCCCGTCGGCGCGGCGCGAACCAGCCCACGAGGGAAAGGCGCTCGGGCCGTCCGACTCTTGACGCCCTGCTCCTGGCGCGCAGGATGGTCACCACGGTCAGACAAGGGGGTACGGGACATGCGTCTGGTTGCACTCCTCACACTCGCCCTCGCGGCTGCGCTCACCATCGAGACCGCTTCCCTCGCCGCGGCACCTCAGCAGGAGACGAGCGGTACCGTCGTGCCCGCCGGTCGCATGCTCGAGGATCGCTGCTGCTACAGCGCCACGGCATTGCCCGACGGGCGCGTGCTCATCGTGGGCGGCAACGACGTCACCGGCGGATCGCTCGAGCGTCTGGCCACGGCGGAGGTGTGGGACCCGGAGAGCCTGAGCTTCCGCCCCGCCGGCGAGATGGCGCGGCCACGCGCCGAGCACACCGCGGTCCTCCAGCCCGACGGGCGCGTGCTCGTCATCGGCGGCACCGGTCCGCTGGCCAGGACGGAGGACGCCGAGCTGTGGGATCCCGCCACCGACTCGTTCTCAGCCGCTCCTTCGATGCGCCATCCCCGCGGCCACAGTGCCACCGTCGCGGCTTTCCCCGACGGCCGAGCCCTCGTCGTCGGCGGCGTGCGCCAGAACGAGGATAACCCGGGAATCGTGCTCAAGGCCGAGGTCTGGGAGCCGGCGAAGGACGCCTTCGAAGAGGCCGGGGAACTGCCGCGACGACCCAACCGCATCGAGGCCTTCGCCCTCGAGGACGGCAGCGCGCTGCTCGTCCAGCGGCCCGCTCGCGAGTGGCTGCGCTGGCATCCCCGGAAGCGACGCTTCGATGCCGTCGGGCGGCCGGACGAGCCACGCGACTGGGTCTTCCCCCTGGCCAACGGCCGCGTGCTGACCACGGGCGCCCAGCGAGACCGCTCGAAGGAGGACGCCGAGCTGTGGCTGCCCCGCCAGAAGGAGTTCCGGCCGGCCGGCACGTTCGTGATTCCGCGCAACACCGACAGCGTGACGGCCTTGCCCGACGGTGGCGCCCTCTTCTATGGCGGCTACGACGCGCTGCTCAAGGACACCACGCTCTTCCGTACCGCGGAGTACTGGGATCCCCGCTCAAGGTCGTTCTCGCGGGCGGGGCGAACCGCCTTCGGGCGCGAGTGGCACACCACCACGCTCCTGCCCGACGGACGCGTGGCCTTCATCGGTGGTCTGCTCCAGCGGGCGCCCGATCGCGACAGCACGGTCACCGACCTCATCGAGGTGTGGGATCCGGCGAGCCGCTCGTTCAGCCGCGCCGGACGCTTGCTCGAGCCGCGCGCGCTGCACAGGGTCGTCCCGCTCGCGGACGGCTCGCTGCTCATCCTCGGCGGAGGCGACGCCAACGACGAGCTCGTGTCCACGGCCGAGCTGTGGACGCCGCCACCGCCCGCCGGCTGAGGGCCGTCCGCGCAGTCGGGCCGGATGCGCAGTCGGGCCGGACGGTCGCCGTCGGCCGTCCGCGATACCATCGGTCCGTGCCCGACGATGCCACCCTTCCCGCCTTCCCCAGCGATGGCGACGACGCCAGCGACGCTCCCGACGCGGTGGCGACGAACGCGACCGCCCGACCCCGCAAGCGCTCCGCGCGGACGCGCAAGGGCGCGCCGCCGCCGGTGCTCGTGGAGGTCCGTCGGGGGGAGACGAGCGAGAGCCGCCATCGCGGCCACATGGTGCAGCTGGACGCCTCAGGCAAGGTGCTGCGTGCCGTGGGCGCGCCGTCCACGGAGATCCTCTTACGCTCCACGGTCAAGCCCTTCGGTGTGGTCGCGCTCATCGAGTCCGGCGCCGCCGACGACCTGGCTCTCACGCCCCCGGAGCTGGCCATCATGTGCGCCTCCCACACCGGCGAGGACAAGCACGTACGCACGCTGCAGGCCATCTTCCGGCGGGCCAGCGTGACGCAGACCCTGCTCCAGTGCGGCACCACCGGCGCGCCTTCCGACGCGCAGACCGCCGCGCGGCTGGCCCGCGACGGCGAGACGGCGGGCCCCATCCGCCAGGGCTGCTCCGGCTTCCATGCTGCCTCCATCCTGATGAGTGCCTACGCCGGCTGGTCGCTCGACGACTACCCCGATCCGGGGCACCCCAGCCAGGTGGCCGTGTTCGAGACGGTCGCGCGGCTCTTCGGACGCAAGCCCGAGACGTTGCAGACGGCGACCGACAACTGCGGCGTGCGGACCTACGAGGTGACACTGCTCGAGCTGGCCCGCGCCTACCTGCTGCTGGCCCATCCCGAGGGCGCGTCGGTCGACGATGCTCGCGCCGAGTCGGCCCCGGCGCTGGTCCGTGTTCGCGACGCCATGATGGGCGCCCCCGACATGGTCGGCGGGACGTTCGACAACCTCGACACCGATCTGATGCGGCGCCGACCCGGCCGCCTCGTGGTCAAGGCCGGAGCTGATGGCCTGCGCGCCGCGGGCCTCGTCCCTGCCGAGGGCGACGGCGCGGGTGCGCTGGCGCTCAAGGTCGAGGACGGGGACGCCGCCGGTCGCGCCGTGAGCTGCGCCAGCGTCGAGGCGCTGGCGCAGATCGGCCTGCTCGACGAGCGCGACCTGCGCGCCCTGGCCGAGTATCACCACCCGACCGTGTACAGCCCGGCCGGGCGTGAGGCCGCTACAGCCCTGCCTCGCTTCGAGCTCACCAGCGAGGACGAGCCGAGCTAGCGCCCGGCGTCACAGACGATGGCCCGCATCAAGCCCACGTTCGATCCCTACCGCGTCCTCGGCGTGCTGCGTGGTGCGACCCCGGCCGAGATCAAGGCGGCGCATCGCAAGCTGGCCAAGCGCTACCACCCCGACGGCGAGTCCGGCAACGAGATCCGCTTCCTCGCCGTGCAGGAGGCCTACCAGCTGCTCTCCGACCCCGAGCGCCGAGGGCAATGGGACCGTGCTCATGCGCCCGGGCCCGTTCGCAACGCTAACGGGCGTCGGCGTCACACCGGCGCGCGCAAGCCGGCCCCCCAGGCCGAGCGTCCGCGCCGCTCGGCCAAGGTCCGGCGGCGCTGGCGCGCACCGGGGCAGCGGAAGCGCACGTGGTCAGCCGAGCACGTGCCCTGGTGGCAGGACTTCCGAGCGGGAGCGGAGCCTCGCGCCGAGGCGCCGCCCGCGAACGAAGCGTCATCCGCGAGCGAAGCACCGGCCGAGGACGGGCCCGATGCCTTCGCCGCCTTCGACCGCTCCAGCGGTGCCGCCTGGTCGGCCGCGGCGCGGCGTCACTTCCGACGCGGCACAGACGACCTTCCCTCGGGTGGCGTGTGGCGCTACCGTGGCACGCAGGTCGTGACCGGCGCCGAGGCCCGGCGGGTGGCGGCAGAGGAGGATGAGGAGAAGGACGAACGATGACGACGCGATGCCGCCTCGCGCCCAGTCCCACCGGACCCCTGCACATCGGCACGGCCCGGACCGCGCTCTTCAACTACCTCTTCGCGCGCGCGACCGGCGGCACCTTCGTGCTCCGGCTGGAGGACACGGACAAGGCTCGCTCCACGCTCGAGTACGAGCGGGACATCCTCGACGGGCTGCACTGGCTGGGCCTCGACTGGGACGAGGGTCCCGAGGTGGCCGGCCGCCCCGCCCGTGGCGCGTTCGGGCCCTATCGCCAGTCCGATCGCGGCACGCTCTACGCCAAGGCCATCGAGCAGCTGCTGGCCGAAGACAAGGCCTACCCCTGCTTCTGCACGGCCGAGGAGCGGACCGCCGACCGGGAAGCTCACCCCGAGCGATCCGGCTACAGCGGCCGCTGCGCCGGCCTGACCGAGGTCGAGCGCGAGGCCAGGCGGGCCGAGGGCCGCGAGTCGGTCATCCGCTTCCGCATCGGGGAGGGGACCGTCGAGTTCGACGATCTCGTGCGCGGCCACGTCAGCATCGACACCGACCAGCTCGGCGGGGACCTCGTCATCGCGCGTTCGGACGGTTCGCCGCTGTACCACTTCGTGGTCGTGGTCGACGACCTGACCATGGGCATCACCCACGTCATCCGCGGCGAGGATCACCTGTCGAACACGCCCAAGCACGTGCTGCTCTTCCGGGCGCTGGAAGCAGAGCCACCGCGCTTCGCCCACCTGCCGCTCATCCTCAACCCCGACCGCTCCAAGATGTCCAAGCGCAAGAGCCAGACGGCCGTGGACGCCTATCGTGAGCAGGGCTATGTGAAAGAGGCCATCGTCAACCACCTCGCGCTCCTCGGCTGGAGCAGCGGGGATGACGAGGACCTCTTCAGCCTGGACGAGCTGGAGCAGCGCTTCGACCTGGCGCGGGTGCAGCCGAGTGGAGCGATCTTCGACGCCGAACGGCTCGACTGGCTCAACGGCCAGTGGATCCGGCGCCTGCCGGAGGCCGAGCTCATCGAGCGGGCGCTGCCTTTCCTGGTGGAGGCCGTGGAAGCCACCGCGGCCGAGGGCTACGAAGTGCGCACGCCGACCCCCGAGGCGCTGGCTCCGTTGCTGCCCATGGTCATCGAGCGCCTGCCGCGTCTGGACGCCATCGGGCCCATGCTCGACTTCGTCTTTAGCGAGGACGTCGAGGTCGACCCGACGCTGCTCGTGCCCAAGCGCTGGGACGCGGCCACCACCGTGACCGGCCTGGCCGCGGCCACGCAGGTGGTCGAAGCACTGGGCGAGGTCAGCTTCGAGGCCGACGAGCTGGAGCCGCCACTGCGCGCGCTGTGCGACGAGCACGGCTGGAAGGCCGGCGACCTGTTCATGGCCATCCGCGTGGCCGTCACCGGCCGCAAGGCCACGCCGCCGCTCTTCGACGTCATGGTCGCCATCGGCTACGAGACCACCGTCGCGCGCCTCAAGGCCGCCCAGGCCGTGGCTGCCGCCATCCCAGCGAGGAGTGATGATGCACCTGACACGTGACCAGTTCGCGGCCTGGCTGGACCGCTACATCGCCGCCTGGCGCAGCGGAGATGCGAACGACATCGGAGACCTCTTCAGCGAGGACGTGGTCTACAGCCAGAACGGCGGCCAGACCAGCATCAGCGGCCGCGAGGCCGTGGTGCGCGACTGGCTCGAGGCCGCCTACGAGCCCGACGCCGAGTGGGAGGCCTCCTACGAGCCGCTGGCCATCGAGGACCAGGTCCACGTGGCCGTGGGCTCCACCCGCTATCTCCGCGACCACGGCGTGCACGAGGATTTCAGCAACATCTTCGTCTGCCGCTTCGACGAGGACGGACGCTGCCACGAGCTGCGCGAATGGTGGATGCTGGCGCCCAGCCCGGTCAGCAGGCTCGACGACTGATGGCGCGCACCATCCTCGTCGTCGACGACGAGCCCACGCTGCGGACCACGCTGGCCGAGGCGCTCGAGCAGGACGGCCTCAACGTCATATCGGCCGAGGACGGCCGCGAGGCCCTGGAGGCATTCCGCGGGGGTTCGCCCGACCTGGTGCTGCTGGACCTGATGCTGCCCCGGATGGGCGGCATCGAGGTCTGCCGCATCATCCGCCGCGAGTCGAGCGTGCCCATCATCATGCTCACGGCCAAGGACGGCGAGATCGACAAGGTCGTGGGCCTGGAGCTGGGTGCGGACGACTACGTCACCAAGCCCTTCAGCCTGCGCGAGCTGATGGCCCGTATCCGCGCCCGACTGCGCCGGCTTGACGCGACCGACCCGGCCGAGGACGGTGCTCCGGCCGCGGCCCCCGAGCCCATCCGGCTCGGTTCCGTCACGGTCGATTTGGCCGGGCATCGGTTGCTGCGCGACGGGCGCGACCTGGCGGTCAAGCCCAAGGCCTTCGAGCTGCTGGCCTTCCTGGTGCGCAACCCCGGGCAGGTCTTCAGCCGCGACCAGCTGCTGGCGAAGGTCTGGGGCTACGACTATGCCGGCGAGACGCGGACGGTGGACGTCCACGTCCATTGGCTGCGCTCCGCCATCGAGGCCGATCCGAGCAAACCCCAGCACCTCCAGACGGTGCGCGGAGTGGGCTACGTGCTGCGTCTGCCAGAGGCCTGAGCCCCGGTCGGGTCGATAGCGCGGCCGGTCGAGCTGCCGACGACGCAGCCTATGCTACGGACATGCCGCCCGACGACACGCATGTCATCAGCGAGGCCGAGCTCGCACTGGTCGCCGATCAGGCCTCCCTCGGCATCGTCCGCTTCGATGAGGGCCTGCGTGTCCGCAGGGCCAACCTGGCGGCCCATCACGCGCTGGAGCGGCGTCCCGGCACGCTCATCGGCCGCACGCTGATAGAGACCTTCTTGGATCACCGGCTGGAGAAGCTGGTGCGGGCAGCCGCGGCCGGCGAGAGCGGGGTCTACGAGTCCGACGCCGTCGAGCGCACCAGCATCATGGTGCGGGCCCGGCCGGCCGAGGGTGGCGGAGCGTGGGTCAGCCTCGAGAACATCAGCGAGCTGGTGCGGCTGCGGCGCATGCGCAGTGAGTTCATCGACAACCTTTCCCACGAGCTGCGCACGCCGCTGGCCAACGTGCGCCTGCTCACGGAGATGCTGATGGACGACCTGGAGGACGAAGAGGTCTCGACACGCGTGCGCGAGCGGGTAGCCACCATCGATATCGAGTCCGGCCACCTCGTGCAGATGATCAACGAGCTGCTGGACCTCTCGCGCATCGAGCAGTCGTCGACCACCATCCGTCACGACGAAGTGGCGGTGCTGCCGTTGGTGGAGGCTTCCATGCGCCGTCTGCGCACGTTCGCCGAGCGCCAGGAGGTCGTGCTCATCGAGCTCGTGCCCGACGACCTGCCGCCCATCCGAGGTGACGAGGAGCGGCTCGACCAGCTGCTCATGAACCTGCTCCACAACGCGGTCAAGTTCTCGCCCGAGGGCGGTACCGTCACCATCACCACCGATGAGCACCCCGACGGCGTGGTCATCTCGGTCACCGACCAGGGCGTGGGCATCCCCAGGAAAGACCAGACGCGTGTGTTCGAGCGCTTCTACAAGGTCGACCGGGCGCGGCAGCGCGGCCAGAGCGGCACCGGCCTGGGCCTGGCCATCGCACGCCACATCGCCGAGGCCCACGGCGGCCGCATCTGGCTGGCATCCGAAGAGGGCAAGGGCTCGACCTTCAGCTTCTCCCTGCCCTTCGCCTAGCGAACGATCAGCCGCCGGCCAGCAGGTCGGGTGGCACCAGCCAGCGCAGCTCACCCTCGCCGTCGCCCAGCTTGGTGTGCAGGTCGACCGTGGCCAGCGCGCCCTTCTTCATGTGGATGCCGGCGGTGTCGACGAGGTAGGCCAGGAGCGAGGAGAAGTCGGGATCGTGGCCCACGACCAGGATCTCGCGGGCGCCGGTCTCGTCGAGCAGCGCCCACAGCTCCCGCTGCCCGAAGCCCTCCCCCAGGCGGCCATCTGTCTTGACCGTCATGCCCAGGGCGCCGGCCACGATCTCGGCGGTCTGTGCCGCGCGCACCTTGGGGCTGGTGACGATGACGTCGGGGCGCACGCCGTGGCCCTCGAGGAAGTCGCCCAGGCGCTGGCTCTGCTTGCGGCCCTTGTCTGTCAGCGGGCGCAGGTCGTCGTCGCCGATCCACTCGAAGGCGTCACCGGCATGGGCATGACGCAGCAGGTGCACACGGACCTTGCCGGAACGGGCGTAGCGAGCAGCAGGCATGGGCCACAGGGTCCCACGTCTGTAGCGCCCATGTACGGCCGAAACCCCTCGACGCCGAGGTGTTTCGGGCAGGAGAGGGGAGGAGGCGAGGTTCAGTCGGGGTCGGCGGTCGACCGCTTGTCGGTGGCGTTCATGAACAGGTCGATGCGCTGGCTGATGGCGGTGAAGACGCGACGGAAGGCCGCCAGCCGCTCCGCTTCGGTGCCGTCAACGGCCGAGGGGTCGTCGTAGCCCCAGTGGAAGCGATCGCCCTGGCCGGGGAAGACGGGGCAGTGCTGGCGGGCCGAGTCGCAGACCGTGATGACGTAGTCGAACTCGCGGCCCATGAACTCCTGCACCGACCTGGAGCGGAGTCCCTCGGTGGCGATGCCGGCCTCCTCCAGCACGCGCAGCGTGAGCGGGCGCACCTCCGACGGCTCGGTCCCGGCCGAGTGGGCCTCGTACGCGTCGCCGCCCTTCTCCCGCAGCAGGGCCTCGCCCATGATCGAGCGTGCGCTGTTGTGAGTGCAGACGAACAGGACCGAGGTCCTGGGGATGCCGTCGTCGTGCCCGGGCGCGACGTCGATGCCGCTCACTCGTTCAACTCGGCTACCTCGCCCGTAGCGAGATAGACCACGTCCTCGGCGATGTTGGTGACACGATCGCCGACCCGCTCCAGGTAGTGCGCCGCGAACACGATGCGCATCCCCGGATCGACGTTGGCCGGGTCCAGGCGCATCAGGTCGAGGACCTCGGCGAAGATGGCGTGATAGAGCTCATCGACGTCGTCATCGCGCTTGGCCACGGCCCTGGCACGCTCGGCGTCGACTTCGACGACGGCCTGCAGCACGTCGCGCACGAGCGTTGCCGCCAGGCGGCCCATCTCGGGCAGATGGACGTAGTCCTTGAGCGGAGGGTTGGGGGCCAGCTTGCGTGCCTGCTTGGCCACCGATCCAGCGTAGTCACCCATGCGCTCGAGGTCGTAGGCGACTTCGAGCAGGGTCAGCAGGAACCGGAGGTCGCGTGCCACCGGCTGCTGTGTAGCGATGGTAAGCGTGATGAGTTGGGAGATCTCCCGCTCCATGGCGTTGACCTCGCGGTCGTGCTCGATGATCCACGTCGCGGCTTCGGCGTCGTGTCGCTCGAGCGCCTCGATGGCTCCGACGATGCGCTCGGCCACCACGCTGCCCATGCGCAGGATGCCGTCCTTGATCTCCTGCTCGCGGGCGTCCATGGCCTCACGCGTGTACGGGCGGGGGATCTCTGCGAGCGGCTGGGAGGGCGTGACGTCGGTCGGCAGCCCGGGATGCTCCTCGGGCTCCGGGGCCTCATCCGCAGGGTCCGCCGCGTGTCGGCCTGTTGGATCGCTCATCGATTGACTCCCTTCCTCAGCCGAACCGACCGGAGACGTAGTCCTCGGTCAACTGGTGCTTGGGGTTGGTGAAGATCTCGGTTGTGGGCCCCTTCTCGACCAGGTAGCCGGCGCGGTCCTCGCCCATGGTCATGAACACCGTCTCGTCGGAGGCCCGGGCTGCCTGCTGCATGTTGTGGGTCACGATGAGGATGGTGTACTCGTCGCGGAGCTCGAACATCAGCTCCTCGATCTTCAGCGTAGCCACCGGGTCCAGGGCTGAGCAGGGCTCGTCCATGAGGATGACGTCCGGCTCCACCGCGATGGCGCGCGCGATGCACAAGCGCTGCTGCTGACCACCGGAGAGGGCCGTGCCAGGCTGGTTGAGCTTGTCCTTGACCTCGTCCCAGATGGCCGCGCGGCGGAGGCTCTTCTCGACCAGCTCGTCCATGTTTCCCTTGTAGCCGGCGATGCGGGCGCCGAAGGTGATGTTCTCGCGGATCGACTTGGGGAAGGGGTTGGGCTTCTGGAAGAC
>Ga0316198_10001318_pt1 | contig 14459 bp, 18 predicted proteins | sample OudBieAanoxic_MG_FD_204935 | JGI IMG/M metagenome (GOLD analysis project Ga0316198, IMG submission 204935) | Coastal sediment microbial communities from Oude Bieten Haven, Netherlands - site A anoxic | ecosystem: Environmental > Aquatic > Marine > Coastal > Sediment | place: Netherlands...
TCGTCAGAGCGTACGACACGATGATGATCGGAAGCGACACGAGGCTCGACGCCTGCTGAGCCGCAGCCGCGGAACGCATTCGTGCCGACATCCGCAGGACGAGCGCAATCGCGATCGCGATGACCGGCGGGATGACCAGGATGATCAGAAGGAACCACCCCGCGGTGGGGAAGAACCATCCACCAACCTTGGGTCCCACCGTCAGGTTCACCACAAGCGAGTACAGACTGAAACCGACGACCGTGATGAAGTAGCCGGGGACGAGGCTTGCGATGAGCTTCCCGAAGTAGATCTCCTTCATGGTGAGGGGACTGTGGGCGAGGAACTCCCCGGTCCCGCGCTCGCGCTCTCCGACGATGGCATTCGACGCGACCGCAACCGAGATCGTGAGCGGCACGATGATTGCTATCGGTGCGAGCATGTAGACGGCAATGAGGTAGGCCGCCTGGGCTCCTGGGTCGTCCGCGGGCAGAGACCGGCTGACTTCAACCGGAATGCTGTCAACCATGCCAGCGAGCTGCTGTGCCATGGATGTGTTGGCAAGCATTCCGACCACACCGAGGGCGAGGAGTGGCATGAACACGAAGAAGAGCGTCGCGAGCATCAACAGCGGAATCCAGTAGTCCTTGCTCTTGAAGAGCCGCCGCATGTCGGCGCCTGCGATCGCGCGCACGTGATCCCAGTTCACGGCGTCTCCACTCGGTGCGCTCGCTGCATCTCGAAATAGAGCTCCTCGAGAGTTGCACCGATCGGTTCAACCCGCGTGATCCGAGCGCCGTCGTTGACGAGCCGGGTCACGAGGTCGGGAAGACGGTTCAGGTCGTCGAGCGTCACCTGAACCGAACCGTTCCACGACACGGACACGACGCCCTCTTCGAGGTCGAGAGTGCCGAGTGCGTCTCGGTTCTCGGCGTCGAGAAGGACGACGGGTTCGGCGAGATACCTGCCGGCCAGGTCCTGCGGCGCTCCTGCAGCCTGAGCATGTCCGTTGTTCATGAGCACAAGCTGATCGGCGATCCCTTCTGCCTCGTGGAGAAGATGGGTGCACAGCACGATCGTGCGGCCGCGGCCGGCGAGTTCACGGATCAGTTCGAGGACGTTGCGCGACGATTCGGGGTCGAGCCCCGCGGTTGGCTCATCGAGGAGGAGAACCTCTGGATCATGGATCACAGCCCGTGCGAGGGCGAGACGTGTGCGCATCCCGGTGGAGTAGCCGCCGACCTCCTGGAGAAGGGCATCCTGGATCGAGAAGCGTTCCGCCGCATCGAGAGCGGCTCCCTCGTTTGATCCGAAGATACGGGCGGCGAAACGAAGGTTCTCCCATCCGGTGAGCTGGTCGTAGAACGCCGGCTTCGGTGGCACGATGCCCACGCGACGCCGGACTTCATCTCCGTTGATCTTGGGATGGAGACCGAGCACTTCGATGTCGCCGCGGTCGGCAACCAGAGCGCCCGTTGTGAGGCGCACCGTGGTCGTCTTTCCTGCCCCGTTCGGGCCGAGCAGCACCGTCACCGCACCAACGGGAGCGGCAAAGGTGAGGGACTCGACAGCGCGAACTGAACCGAAGGCCTTAGAGACCGAGCCGAAGCGAATCGCTGAATCCATCGCGGTTGTCATCGGCCTCGACGCCCCGAAACCTGAACCATTACGGATCTGGCACGAACTCTCGAGACGCGCGTAGGATCACCGCATGTGCGGGAGATTCGTTCAGACCCAGGAAGCTGAGAACTACGGGGCGTACTTCTCGGTCGATGTTGTCCAGACCGACGAGGTTCTCAAGTCGTGGAACGTCGCCCCGACGAAGCGGGTCTATGCCGTCGCCGAGCACGATGGCGATCGCCTCCTCGGGACCTTCGGGTGGGGTCTTGTGCCGTTCTGGGCAAAGGATCGGAAGATTGGCGCTCGTCTGATCAACGCACGGGTAGAGACGGCAGCGGTGAAGCCGGCGTTCCGTGACTCGTTTGCCGCGCGCAGATGCATCGTCCCGGCCGATGGCTTCTACGAGTGGGAGCCGAAGGATCGCGGCAAGCTCCCGCACTACTTCTACGCCACGGACCGAAGCCCGCTTGCCCTCGCCGGCCTGTGGGCGTCTTGGGAAGATCCGGAGAGCGGGGATCGCGTGCGCACGTGCACCATCGTGACCGGGAAGCCGTCAGACGTCGTATCACCGATTCACGACCGGATGCCGGTGATCCTCCCGAAGTCGGCATGGGATGTGTGGCTGGATCCCGACAACCGCGACAAGGAGGCGGTTCACGATCTTGTTGTGTCCCTGCCCGTGCCCGACCTCGCAGAACATGCGGTTTCCACGCTCGTCAATCGAGTCGTGAATGACGTCCCGGATCTGATCACTCCCCTCGAGTCCGGCGCCGTCTAGCCCATTCTCGTTCCGGCTCGGGCTGCACTTCGGTCGAGTACGTTTGTCCCTGGGCCAACGGAAGGACATCCACGGCATGACGAGGCTGGCTTTCATTGATGAGGGTGCGGGGGACCTACTCGTTCTGATTCACGCCGGGATTGCAGACGCCCGGATGTGGCAGCCCCAAGCGGACGAGTTCGCCGGCGAGTGGCGGACCGTACGGCCCGACCTGCGAGGCTTCGGCGGAACTGCGCACAGCGAGGGCGAGTACCGCCACGCCACGGATCTCGCCGGCCTCTTCGAGGACCTGCAGTTGCCTCCCGCCGTTGTGGTCGGAGCATCGATGGGGGGAGGAGTGGCGATCGACTTCGCTCTCAAACGCCCGGATCTCGTTCGCGCGCTGGTGCTCGTCGGTGCGACCTACGACGGTTTCCGCTTCCTCGAACAGGACTTGTTCGACGAGTGGCGTGTATTGACCGACATCTACGAGGAGGGTCGACTTGATGATGCCGCCGTGGTTGAAGCCGACATCTGGTCGGGTCCGAGCACATCGCCCGTGACGAAACGTGCCGTTGCGGAGATGGTGAGACTCTCCTACGACCATGGCGAGATCGAAGAAGTAGAGGATGACGCGCCCGCTTCGGAGCGCCTCGGTGAGTTGGAGATGCCAACCCTGCTCGTCCTCGGTGAGGAGGATCGCGCCGATATCGCGCGGGCGGCAGATGAGCTTGTCAACTCGATCCCTCACGCCCGGTTGGTCACCGTGCCGGGAGCGGCACATCTGCCGAGTCTCGAGCGGCCCGACGAGTTCAACGTAGTCCTGGCGGGCTTCCTCGCACAGCTCGACTGAGGCGAGAAGACGAACTCGCGGACGCTCGATTCAGCGTGTGAGCCAGCTGCCGAGCCAACGGGTGACGCGGGGCATCAGAACGTAGGTGAGGGCGAGGATGCCGAGGACATTCCCGATGAAGACGCCGAGCACGACGTTCATATTCGGAGCGACCTCAACGCGAACGAGGGTGATGAGCAACGATGTTGGGAAGAGGGCGATGAACACGGCGATCGACTGCTTCCACCGTTTCGGTCCTTCCGGCTGACCCGGACGAGCAGGGAACCAACCTCCGAACCCGCCGACCACATTCACCGTGCGGTCTCCCTCGACGAGTTGGTTGGTTCTGACGAGCCACTCCCTCCGGGATTCGGACTCGAGCCATCGATCCAAGTCAGCTCGCGATGCGAACGATGCAACGATGACGTGCTCCTCTTGCACACCCTTCACCGGATGGAGGAGGTCGGATCCAAGGAAACCTTCGAAGCTCCGCAGACGATCGACGACATCTTCGTGGAGCTCAACGAACTCCGCTTCGTTGTGCGGCGCAATTCGTTGGGAGAAGACGACGGTGACCGGCTCCGGGGCGTTGCGGAGACCGGCGACCCGCTGCTGACGGCCGGATCCTTCGATCAGCCCCTCGATTTCTGCGATGAGCGCCGTGCGGTCGTCGGACTGGAGCCATGCGTCGAGTTGCTCGGCCGTCGCGAACGAATACATCGTGACCCACTCACCTGGATGAGAAGGATTCGGTTCCTGGACCTCGGAGCCGAGAAACCCAGCGTGGGCAGCGGCGGCGGCGCGGATACGGCGATCCCAGGCTCTGAAGTCGTCTTCGCGGCCTGGGATCACACGCCGCGTCACAACAACGGTGGGAGCGGAGGCTGATTGGCTCGAATCGCGGGACATGAAGGCAGCGTAGGCGCACCGGCGGCATCAGCTGACCAGCTAGGGAATCGGGTCCGTCCCGTCGCCGCCATGGGTCCTGATCTCGTCCACGTAGCTGCTGAGGGTGATCGCCGTTGCCACATCGGTCGTGACGTCGTGGATCACCAGGGGACCGGGCAGGCCGGGTTTGAACGCCGAGCGGAGCGTTGAATAGACCAGAAATCGGCTGTCGGTTGACCAGGTCATCGAGATAACACCAGAACCTTGCCCATCGTTCTCAAGGATGACGGCACCCGTCGACGTGTCCACGATCCGGATGAGCGAGTTCGGACTGTCGATGTTGGGTGTGATGTTCACGGCGACGAGCCTGCCGTCTGGAGACCAGGCGGTGTCCACGACCAGTTCGGTGGTCGACACACCTGGTACCGGTCGGTAATAGTGACCGTCGACGCCTTCCGTCAGGACGGGACCACCGGACTCGGCGACAATCTCAGCGCCGTCGGCGCCGATCACGATTGGCTCGGATCGTTCATCCCACAGCAGATCCACGACGAGGCCGTCATCGTTCCAACTCTCCAGGAAGACGCCGTCAGCCCAGGAAGATGCACAGTCCTGGGGAAGCGAGCTCACGATCACAGGATCGGACGCAGCGTCGGTGAGATCCAGGGTCATGAGAGATGTTGGTCCCGGCACAGACCGGGAACACGTCATCCAGGCCAGCTGCCCGGGTTCTGTGTCATGCCATGCGGCCGAGCCCACGCGAAGGCCGACGGCCTCCCGGGTCGGACCTTCTTGCCTTCCGCCGTCCACGGGATGAATCGTCAGGACGCCGTCGTCAAGGACCTGGGCGAACCAAGAGCCGGTTGCATCGAGTCCGATTGGCCATCCGCCGGTCAGATGAGACTCGTCGCGCTCGATCGACAGTGCGGTCTTCGTCGTTGACTCCGAGGCGACCCACCGCGTGACGTCGAGACTGTCATCCGGCGTCGTGAGCATCACGATCGTGTCGGTGAAGCCGGTTACCAGCTGCAACAGAGGAACCTCTGTCCTGCCCAATGGCTGGGGTGCCGGGACCGTTGTGCTTGGGGCCGCGGTTGTGGACGTCGTTGGCGCAACCGTCGTGGTTGTCGCATCTGTCGCTGCAACGTTCGAGGGTTCGGTGGTTCCCGGGGATCCGAGCAGCCAGCCGAAAGCGATGGCTGCCACAACCGCCGCGCCGGCAGCAAGCCACGCGGTGCGCCGGCCACCTCCCTCGCGGGGAGGTGGAAGGAATTCCGGGTCAATCGTTATTCGATCGTCTGCCATGTTTCACCGCCGAGCGCACTTTGACCTTCGTCGCCGTCGGCGATTGCGTCAAGGGGCAATCTATCGGACGGTCGGGAGCCCGAAACCGAGCTTCAAACGCATATTCGGCGCTGGTCCTTCAACCGGATGTGTCGGGAGACCATTCCGAGACGTGCGTTGTTCCGGTCCTAGCTCTTCCCGTCGGCCTTGCTCTCGACGAACTTTGCGGGGATGAAGACGGCGGCATGCTCGACGCAGCGCGCGTTGCCTTGATCGTCATAGGTGAGAGCCGGCAGCCCACAGACATTGCAGGGTTGGAGGTAGATGTGCTGTTGCAGCTCCATCCCCCCTTATCGGCAGAATCCCGTGTGCTGACGAGACACACCCCGGTCTGCTCAGAGTGACTAGCCCCCGCGACTGGTATCGAAGAACTACATCTACGCGTCGACGGCCAGGCGCTCGCTCTCTTGCCGAAGACCGTTCACGAGACCGCCGAGCCCCTTGCGTAGCTGCTTGTCGGTGGTTCCTTTTGCCAACCGGCCCAGGCGGTTGAGGGTGTATGAGTAGTGCAGGGTCAGCTCCGTCCCGCCGCCGCTGGGAGCGATGTTGAAGTCTGCGACGCTGTCGGAGATCGGCAGCTTGAACGTCTCGTAGATGTCCACCGTCAGGCGTTCGTTCGGCTCGTGCCGCTCGATGCGTTCGTTGACGGCGCCGAAGGGAGAGAAGTCGCAGTGCCGCGTTGTGCCTTCGCTCACCGGACCTGCTGAGGTCAGCGCAGAACTGGTGACACCCGTGTTCCATCTCTGGATGTCTCCGAAGTCGTCGAGAACCGCCCACACGGTTTCCACGGGGGCGCCGATCTGGCGAGTGATGGTGAACGCAGGCATTCGGGCTTCCTTTGGTTGGTGCTTTGGCAACCGTACGCGGGGATTCCGAATTCCGGGGATCGGGACTGGTGAATTCAGTGCGCAACAGGCGACCGTTGTTCGTAATAGCCTGTGGTCCATGCGCGCACTCCAAAAGCTCGTCCCCGGTCCAGGCTTCACGATGGTTGATGTGCCGATCCCGGAGGTGCAACCCGATGAAGTGCTGATCGAGGTTCGGGCGGCCTCGATCTGCGGTACCGATCTCCATATCTACGAGTGGAATCCGTGGGCCGCCGACCATGTTGTTCCACCAATCACGGTTGGACACGAACTGACCGGCGTTGTGGTGGACCGTGGTGCACATGTCACCGAACCCAAGATCGGCCAACTCGTCTCGGTCGAGTCTCACGTGATCTGCAACTCGTGTGCCTGGTGTCGCACCGGCCAGGGCCACCTGTGTCCGAACACGAGGATCCTCGGCGTGCATCGCGACGGTGCCTACGCCGAATTCGTCGCAGTACCGGCTCAGAATGCCTGGCCGGATCCACCCGACATGCCGCTGTCGATCGCATCGCTGCAGGAGAACTTCGGCAACGCCGTGCACACGGCCACGATCCCCAATATCGCGGGCCGCAAGGTTCTTGTCACAGGGTCCGGCCCCGTTGGTGTGATGACCATGGCGGTGGCCAAGGCGCTCGGAGCCCGGGCGGTGATTGCCACGGATGTGTCCGACTACCGACTCGATCTCGCGACCACGATGGGGGCGGATGTGACGCTGAACCCCCAGCGCGACGACGTGACCGCACGGATAGCAGAGATGACCGACGGTGAGGGTGTGGACGTGCTCCTCGAGATGTCCGGCGCATCATCGGCGCTCGAAGCCGGATTCGCCGCTCTAAAGCCCGGCGGAGAGGCGGCACTGCTTGGGCTGACGTCGGAGGCGTTCCCATTCGACCTCGACGACAACATCATCTTCAAGGGCGCAACGGTGTACGGCGTATTCGGACGGCGCCTCTGGCAAACCTGGCTCGAGATGCGCGGGCTCATCCGCTCGGGGGCCGTTGATCTCGCTCCCGTGGTGACCCACCGATTTGCGCTGGACGACTTCGCCGCGGCCTTCGAACTCATGCAGTCCGGAGAATGTGGCAAGGTCGTCATGTTCCCAGATCCCGCATATGCAGACGGACCGTTGAGCTGATGGAGGCACGATGATGGACAAGACGGCGTTCATCCGAGACGAGGTGCAGGCGCTCAAGGATCAGGGCCTGTACAACACGATCCGCACCATCGAAGGCCCGCAGGGCGCACACCTGATCGTCAACGGCAGGGAAGTCCTCAACTTCTGTTCGAACAATTATCTCGGCCTCGCCAACGATCCACGGCTCGTCGCGGCGGCGTCGGTTGCGCTCGGCCGGTACGGCGTTGGGCCTGGGGCCGTCCGAACCATCGCCGGCACCATGACGATTCACGATGAGCTCGAAGCGGCACTCGCCCGGTTCAAAGGGGTCGACGCAACGATCTCGTTCCAGTCGGGCTTTGCGGCCAACCTCGCTGTGATTCCTGCTCTCGTCGGTGCGGGAGATGTCATCATCTCCGATGCGCTCAACCACGCTTCGATCGTCGACGGTGTGCGCCTGTCCAAGGCGGCACGGAAGATCTACAGCCACAACGACGTGGAGGAGTTGCGCGAGCGTCTTGCCGAGGCCCGCTCAGAAGGAGCCAACCGGATCCTCGTGATCACCGATGGTGTGTTCTCGATGGATGGTGACCTTGCACCGCTCGACCGGATCGTCGACGCGGCCGACGAGTTTGATGCAATGGTGATGGTCGACGACGCCCACGGTGAAGGGGTTGTCGGGCGCGGAGGACGAGGCATCGTGGACCACTTCGGTCTCCACGGCCGGGTCGACGTCGAGGTCGGCACCATGTCCAAGGCGTTCGGCGCCGTCGGTGGGTACGTTGCCGGCTCGACCGAGCTGATCGAGTGGCTTCGCCAGCGAGGGCGGCCGTTCCTGTTTTCCTCCGCGGTTCCGCCGCCCGACGTCGCGGCCTGTGTCGCCGCCGTGGAGATCCTTGACGCGTCGACCGAACTCGTCGATCGGCTCTGGTCGAATGCCGCCGCCTTCAAATCGATGATGACCGCAGCGGGTTTCGATATCGGGTCGAGTGAGACACCGATCACGCCGGTCATGCTGGGTGACGAGCACCTGGCTCGCGAGTTCTCTCGCAACCTGCTTGAGGAACAGGCAGTATTTGCCCAAGCGATTTCGTTCCCGACCGTCGCACGGGGGAAGGCGCGCATCCGGGTCATGATTTCGGCGGCCCACACTGAGGATGATCTTCGTGACGGAGCAGCGGCGTTCGTCGCCGTTGGGCGGGAGCTCGGTGTCGTTACCTGACCTCACTCGACACGGGACCCGACGGCTCCGGCAGATCTGGGTCCTCTTTGTGGTCCCTGTGCTCGCTGTAATCGTTGTCGTTGCGGTCTCGGCACCGCAGGCATCGAATGGCAGCACCGGGCTGTTCGCCGCTGTTGCGGGTTTGGTCGCTGTGATCGACTTCGGATCCGTGTTCTGGATCCGCAATGTCGGGTCTGCTGCAATCCTCGCAGCGGATTCGAACGCTGACATTCGCGATGCCTACCTGCGGCGGATGACCCTGGCATGCGCGTTTGCGACCGTCCCATCGATCCTTGCCTTTGCCTTCGCAATCGTGGTCGGCACGACGACGGTCTTCTTCGTCATCGCTGCCGCGTCGCTCGTGCTGCTCGTCTTCTCGGGACCTCGGGCCGACGACATCGCTCGACTCGACGAGCAGATGGTCGACGAGGGCCGTCCGTTTCGGGTGGCCGCCGCACTCGACGTGTGACGTGGCGTTGGGTAGTGATGGGAGGATTCGACTCCTCGTTCGCTAGATTCGGGACCTCGGGAGATGATCCACCATGGCTGAGACAACCCAGGAACCGAATGGCAAACCGGCGCCGTGGGGCAAACTCGCCATCAGGGCACTCTTCCTCCTCGTCGGTGGCCTCTCGCTGTACTTCTTCCTCCCGACGCTCCTGAACCTCTTCGAGGTCGCTCCGCAACTCGAACACGTGAAGTGGCGCTGGTTCTTCCTCATGGGTGCGCTGATGACCGGCGCCTTCGCTTCTCAGTGGGCCCTCACGCGGATCGCCGCTCCCGGTATCTCATGGTTTGTCGCTGCGACATCGCAGCTGACCTCGAACGCCGCGGTGAAGGTGATCCCTGGTGGAGTGGTTGCCGGTGGTGCGTTCTACTTCCAGATGCTCGCGGTCTCCGGTGTTCCCATGGGCACGGCGCTTGCTGCACTCGCCGCCGTCGGGATCCTCTCGAATCTCGTGCTGCTCGCCCTCCCAATGGTGGCGGTCGTGATCGCCCTGGTCTCTGCCCCGATTCCCGATGGCATGCTTCCTGTGGCGATTGCCGGGACGATCTTGTTCCTCGCGATGTTCACCGTGACGGTGGTCGTTGTTCGGTACGACCGGCCCCTCTACTGGGTCGGGTGGGTCGTCCAGCGTGTGGTTGCGTGGGCGGCACGGATCTTCAAGAAGGACTGGTCGCTGACCGCCGAAGACATCATCACGCGGCGCGATGAGGTGGTTGCCTCGCTCGGCAAGCGCTGGCATAAGGCGCTCGGTGTTGCGGTCGCCAACTGGCTGCTCGACTACGCGACGCTTGTTGTTGCTCTGATTGCCGTCGGAGCAGATCCACGACCGAGCCTCGTACTGCTTGCGTTCGCCGGCGCGGCCGTGCTTGGAATGATCCCCATCACGCCGGGTGGTCTCGGCTTCGTCGAGGCGGGACTCACCGGCATGCTGACGATCGCCGGCATCCCGGCAGGCGACGCGCTGCTCGCCACCCTGGCCTACCGGCTGTTCCAATTCTGGCTGCCGATCCCCGCCGGACTCGTCGCCTACTTCCTCTTCCGACGCAAGTACGGGAAGCCGTCGGAGTTGCCCGCGGTGTCGTAGGCCCTACCCCTGCCGAGGGGCGGCGCAGGCCTGGACTGTGATGCCTTCCTCCCCGATCCCGACGGCCCCGAGGATTCGCGGTTCGTAATGGTCGACCACGACGACACACACTTCTGTCCCGTCGGTTGCCGCCGTGGCTGTTCGCCCGGTTCTGGACCGTGCGGAGAGCGACGCAGCTTCGGCCGCAGACACCGCCGTCGCTCGATCAAGGACGACCTCGCCGCTGTACGCAGCGCCTGACTCCAACTGGGCCGCACCGGCTTCGGCGCCGGCATCCGCTGCAAAGGCCGCCTCGCGGTAGGTCGCCGCGAGCAGTGCTGTGTCGAGAGCCAGGCCAAGCAGAATGAAGCCGACGAAGAACAGGGCACCGAGGTAGGGGAGCATCGAACCACGTTCGTTCATGGCCGGCTCCGATATGGGCTGTACGTGGCCGTCGCCCGCCCGGTGACTGTATGACGGACCGGGCTGCTCTCGGGTCCGACGAGCGGAACGTCGACCCGAACCTCGACAGAGAGCTCCGCCCCGTTGTCGACGGCTACGACCACGGCGTCGGGCGACAAACTCTCGGCGATCCGGTTCGCATCGTCCAGCCCGCCGTATCTCGCACCGTGTTGGGCCGCGTACGACGCAACCTCGGCTGCCTCGGACGCGGCGGTTCCGATGCGACCAAGGGTGACCAGGGTCTGCGCTATCACGAGAACGAACACGAAGCCGATGGTGAGGGTCCCGATCAGGGCTGTGCCTCGCTCGTTGCTCATGGCGGGACCACCATCGGTGCCGTCGCTGTTGCGTGAAGCGTGATCGGAATCAGGTCGGGGCCGGGAGGTGACCATTGGATTGATGCACTGGCCGTTACCGCAGTCGCCTCGGCATCGAGCGATGTGGTTACGGCGGCAGCTCCAGGAACAACGCGGGTGAGTTCCTCAGCCAGGCGCGCACGCTCAACTCCGAGATCCGCACCCGGCCGGCCGGCGCGTCGCGCTGCCGCGGTGACAGCGGTCTGTGCCGTGTCGCGTGCGACCACGACGAATGCCACCTGGGTCACGATGGCGATGAGGAGGAAGACCACCGCCGTCGCCACGAGCGACTCCACGATTGTGGACCCCCGATCTACGAGAAGAAGCCCGTCATCTGCGACACGATGCTTGTCCACACATCGGCCGTTGCGCTTCGAACCGCCGGCAACAGGAATGCGATGACGAGCACCGCAATCGTTGCCAGACCCAACCACTCCACGGTGGTTGAACCTCGTTCCTTGTTCCACATGTTCACCCCCCTTCTCACGGATTGCCCGCCAGGCTGCGGAGGCCGGCGAGCGTTGGATAGAGCAGGAAGAGCAGCGTCACGGGAACCATCAGGGCGAGGACCGGCCCGTAGGTGGCTAGTGCCCGACGTCCGCCCTCCGCGGTGAGGTCCCTGGCCAGGGCGGCCCGGTAGTCGGCGCCGAGTTCTCCGAGGGCGTCGGCGAGACGCCCTCCAGTGTCGTGGGCGTGGGCCAGAAGTGTGTAGAGGCGGCCGGCTTCCGCGTCGGCGGTGCGCCGGACGTTGCGCTGGAGGGCCTCGGCGATGCCTCGGCCGGAGGCAACTTCGTCGAGGGCAACCGTGAGCTCGTCGGAGGCGACACCCGACGACTGTTCGGCGAAGCGCTGAACCGCGGTGGCGACCGACTCGCCGGCGATGATGTGGAGGGAGATGGCGTCGGTCACCACCGGAAGCTCGAACCGCAGGCGGCGGGCTCGCCTCTCGCGCTTGGTCGAGAGCCACATGCCGAGGATCAGCCAGCCTGTTGCCGCACCGAGAGCGGCGAGGGGCACCACCGATCGACCTGGCCCCTCCACGAACAGGTCCCCTTGTGCGACGAGGATCCCGACGATCGCGCCCGCCACTGCCGCCGCAGAGCGGCGGAGAAGGAGTTCACTGCGCGACCACCCCAAACCGGCATCGGCCACTGGTTGCCCCTCGAGCGGTTGCACATCCGAATCGTCATGGCGAGGTTCCGGACGGAGGTATCGACCAATCCGATCGCTGAGGCCGGCTGATGGTCGGGTGGTCGCGATCAGGAGGATTCCGACCGCCAACATCAATGCGACCACGACGCTCATTGCATCACCCGCGGGGCCTGTGAGAGCCGAGCCGACCGACGTGCCGCGAGGAATCCGAGAGCGGTGAGGGCAAACCCGGTGGCGATGATCACTGAGCCGGTCGCGGTTCGATAGGCAGCGGCAGCCTGTGGGTTGGTTGAGATGGTCAGAGCGAGAAGAGCCCACGGCGCAGCGAGTGCCACGGCCGCCGTCATGCGCTGCTCCGTGAGCGCCGCCGTATGGGCCCTGCGGAGCCGGAGTTCGTCGGCGATCGAGTTGCCGAGCGACGAGATCACCACGCCGACTCGATGGCCTCCCGACTGGTGGGCGAACACGAGCGTCGTGAGCACGCGATCGGACGTTGGGTCGTCGAGTTGCGCTCGGAGGCGTTCGAGGGCGGGCACGAATCCGTCTCCGAATACGACCGACTCCTCGACGGGTCGAGCGGTCGCTGAGAGCGGTTCGGGTGCTCGGCGTGCCGCTGCGATGAAGGCGTCCGGCAATGTGGCGCCGGCGGAGATCCGGCCGCTCATCAAGGCGAGGAAGTCGGGCCATGCCTCTGCGACAGCTTCACGTTCGCGCCGCCGTCGAACGGCGTCGATTGCGACAGGGATTGCCGCGACAAGGAGGCCAATAGCGATGGCTGCCGCAGGCACCGCGAGGAGGCCGAGGGTGAAGAGGCCGGCAGCCATGCCGGCGGCGGTGGCCGTAGGTACGACCCAGGGGGAAGGAAGTTCGGGTTTCGGAATCCGGACGTTTGGCGTCCACCCCGAAACGATGATCCATGCGGCGGCACCGGCCACTACCGCTGCAATCCCCCTCACAGCGCCCAACCTCCCGACTCGAGGCGCGAATCGTCTGGGGTACTGCCTGTCCAATGGAGGCCGGTTGGTCCCATCTCGAACAGGGGCTGCAGCGTGAACACCTCACCCGACAGTTGACCGGGCACGTACGCGATCTCGTCGACGGCCCGCGTTCGTCCGGTCCGGCGCAAGAACACGACGAGGTCAACGACGGCAGCGACCGTCCGACGCACGAACGGAATGGCAACGTTCTGACCGGCCAGCACGCTGTAGGAGACGAGCTTCTCGAGTGCATCGCGAGCCGAGTTGGCGTGGAGGGTTGCCACACCGGAACATCCGGCGTTCAACGCCATCAGCATGTCGAGCGCCTCAGGACCGCGGACCTCGCCAACCACAATCCGGTCGGGGCGCTGACGAAGCGCCTCCCGCACAAGATCCCGTAGGGTGATCTCGGCGCCGCCATCGAGGCCGGACTCCCGTGTCTGCATCTGCGTCATGTCCGGCAGGTCCGCGTCGATCTCGAACACCTCTTCGCACGTGACAACCCGCCTGTCGGGCGGTACTTCGCGGAGGAGGCAGTTCACGAGTGTCGTCTTGCCGGCACCCGGTGCACCGGCGACAACGACGGAGAGATCCCGGCGCATCGCTTGACGGAGCAACTCCGCCGACGCGGGAGTCAGTGTTTCCCGTTCGACCAACTCGTCGAGTCCGGTTGCGGTGACAACGAATTTCCTGATCTGGATGTTGAGGCGATCGGGGTGTGTCACCGGCGGCCCCGTGATATGAACTCGCGAACCGTCGGCGAGCTGGGCGGAGACAATGGGGGAGGAGAGATCGAGGCGTCGGCCGGTGCCGGCCAGGAGTTGGTCGGCGAAGCGCCGGAGAGTGGCCGTGTCGGCGACGATGGGGACGAGCTCCTTGACGCCGTTCCTCACGACGAAGGTGCGGTGGCCACCGATGACGATGATCTCCTCGACGGTCGGATCACCGAGGAGATCTGCCAGGAATCCGAGCCGCTGGGGCGAACCGGTGATGGTCATAGGCTCGCCCCCATACGTGCGAGCGGCTTGCGGATGCGGGCATCGGGCCGCTTGGCGGCGAGTGATGCGGCTCTGATCGACGGTCGATCGGGTATCACGGCCGACGGCTCGATCCCCGTCCACTCCTTCGCTGCGGTGACCACATCGCCGTTGCTTCGTGGTGCTGCTCGATTCAGAACGAGGGTCGGCGGCGGTCCAGACCAGGTGGCGACAAGATGCGCCGCACGTACAACACCGACGGCACTGGCGTCGGCCACGAGCACGGCGGTGTCGGACCGTTTGAGGATCGGGTGGTCGGGTTCGCAGGTGCCGAGGTCG
>Ga0316198_10001319_pt1 | contig 14458 bp, 12 predicted proteins | sample OudBieAanoxic_MG_FD_204935 | JGI IMG/M metagenome (GOLD analysis project Ga0316198, IMG submission 204935) | Coastal sediment microbial communities from Oude Bieten Haven, Netherlands - site A anoxic | ecosystem: Environmental > Aquatic > Marine > Coastal > Sediment | place: Netherlands...
TCCGAAGAGCGATCAAAGATCCAAGGGTGCCGGAACAGCTGAGGGTGAGACTCTCTTCAGCCCTCACCAACTCCGACCAATGACACCCTACCGGAAGGACGATATGCCTGATTCCTCGAGGGGATCGTCTTGAAACACAAAGGACACGAAGACCCACGAAGCAACCACCAAGGCATCTCATATTTAACCCGGACCCATTCCGACCTCAGACGGTCAACTCACCCTGCGATGGCTCTTTCCGAACCTTCGTGAGTCCTTTGTGGATCTTCGTGATCTTCGTGTTTCAAATACCCACAGCTCTCGGGGCACGGGGGGCCGGGTGACGGCGATTTTCCCTCAACAGATGGAGCGGCGTTGTGGAGCAGGCTTCCAGCCTGCTCATGGCGATGGAACCAAAACCGCTACGGCCAACCACCATCGCCGACGAGACGTCGGCGCTACAAACCGCCTCCACCACTTGTAGCGCCCGCGTCCCCGCGGGCGATGAGATGCTGCGATGGCTCAACAATGCGATGGCCATTGCGATGTTCTTTGCGACCCTTGCGCCTTTTCGGTGAAACTGCGATGGGATGCGTCAACCCACCGTTCCGCGTAGAACCTCCAACAAACCCTGAATGTCCTCGGGCGGCCCGACCTCAAAGCTCATCGGCTCCTCGGTCACCGGATGGACAAAGCCCAAGCGCATGGCGTGCAGCGCCTGACGCGGGAACTTGTGGCAAAAAGCTGCCGCCTGCGGATCGGGGATGTTCCGCCACTGCCGGCCGGCATAGAGTGGATCGCCTACGACTGCATGGCCGATATGGGCCATGTGGACCCGAATCTGATGCGTCCTACCGGTGACCAAACGACAGTGAACCAACGATGCCCCCGGCCAACGTTCGACGACGGTGTAGAGCGTCCGCGACGGACGGCCGTCATTCACCACCGCCATCTGCTGCCGATTCCGCGGGTGGCGATCGATGGGAGCATCCACCACCCCCTCATCATCGGTGAGTTCGCCGAAGCACACCGCGAGATAGGTCTTGTCGATCTTGCGCCAGCGGAACGCCAGACTCAGCGCCTGGTGCGCTCGATCGTTCTTGGCCACCACCATCAGACCGGTGGTGTCCTTGTCGAGACGGTGAACGATCCCAGGCCGGGCGACACCCCCAATTCCGGAAAGATCGGTGCAGTGGTGGAGGAGGGCGTTGACAAGGGTTCCTGATGGATTTCCGACGGCGGGGTGGATGACGAGATCCGCGGGTTTGTTGATGACCAGCAGGTCGCCGTCCTCGAAAACGACATCGAGGGGGATCGCTTCGGCGACCATATCGAGAGGTTCCGGCTCGGGCTCGTCGACCGTGAGCCGGTCGCCCGGCGCGACAATGGTTGCCGGTTTTGCGGCCCGATCGTTGCAGCTGACCCTGCCGTCATCGATGAGACGCCGGGTGTGGGATCTGGACCAGTTCTCGTTGAGCATCGCAAGACAACGGTCGAGACGATCGCCTGCAAGTTCGTCGGGCACGGTGTATTGGTGGAGCGGGCTCACCGACGCTGTCGCCGGCCGATCCACCAGTGCAGGGCGATGCCGATGGCGACGAGAGCGGCCGAGATGAGCTGGCTCGTCGAGACGAGCCCACCGAAGTAGAGCCCGCGGATTTCATCACCACGGGTGAACTCGAGCAGGGCACGGCCGATCCCATAGAGGATCAGGTAGGTGGCGAAGACCCGACCCGGGGCTAACTTCTTCTGATACAACCTTCTCAGAATGAGAAAGACCGTGAAGTTGAAGGCGGCCGCATACACCGGAAACGGATGAAGCGCCACGTGCAGCGGGGTCCCGACGTTGGCCGCGGCAGCGGGATCGGTGTAGGTGATGGCCCAGGGAAGAGCGCACTCGCGGCCCCAGCAGCACCCTGCGAGAAAACAACCCAGCCGCCCGATCGTCTGGCCGAGGGCGAGCGATGGGGCAAGAACATCAAAGGTCGGGAGCGCCTTCAGCTGGTATCGCCGGAGCATGATGGCCGCCGCGATGACGGCCGCGATGAAGCCACCGAGAAAAACCCCACCGGCCCGCGCGAGACCCAATAGCTGTGCAGGATCGCCGAGATAACGTTTCCACTCGACGATCACGAGGAGAAGCTTGGCGCCCAGAAGGGCCCAGATGACCAGCCAGAGCCCGAAATCGACGACCTTGGTGCCGTCCATCCCGGCGCCTTCGGCTCGAACCCGAGCCGACCACAACGCAAGCAGGACCGCGGTGGCGAGGAGAACGCCGTAGGCGGGCAGGGCGAAAAAGCCCAGGTCAATCAGAATCGGGTGCATCGTCGGCTTTCTCGGGGGTGAAGAGTTCGGTGAGAATGAGAATAACCGCACCAACCGAGATGGCGCTGTCGGCGACGTTGAAGTCCGGCCAGGACCAGGTGCGTTCCCCGACCCGAACCCAGACGTGGATGAAATCGAGGACCCATCCATAGAGGATCCGGTCCACGAGGTTTCCCAGCGCGCCGCCGAGGATGAGACCGAATGCGATCCCGGAGAGAATCCGTTGCCGCCCGTGGCGGACCACCATCCACGCGATCACCACCACCGCCGTGAGGATCACCAGATGAAGCAGAACCCGGGTCAGGGGCCCGCCGTCGGCAAAGAGGCTGAAAGCGATCCCGGGGTTGCGTACATGGGTGATGGTGAGACCGGGAAAGACGTGGTGCCAGCTCCCGTTTGCCAGGTTCTCGATCACGGCCATTTTGGTCAGCCGATCGGCCACCACGATGACGAGAGCGGTCAGCCAGGGAATCCAGCTGCGCATCAATACACCCGGTTTTCGGTCATTGAGTTCGGTAGCGTCACGTCATTTCTCCGGCGGAGAGCCTACGTGGCACGGCAGCGGAGGTCAACTGCCGAGAATCGCCCGGACTCTCGCGACCACATCATCGGTGGAGAAGGGCTTTGTGATGTAACCGGCGGCGCCGATCTCGCGGCCCCTGAGTACATCCGAAGCAAAACCGCGAGCGGTCAGGAGAATGATGGGCAGTCGTTCGGTGTTCGCGTTGCGCCGCAGGCGGGCAGCGAGATCGAACCCGTTCGTCGGCGTGGCAAGCCCGACATCAAGAAGCATGAGATCGATCTCGTGGCCCTCGAGCACAGTCTCCGCCGCCTCTGCTGACGGCGCCTCGAAGGTTGCAAACCCGGCGCGCTCGAGTTTGAAGCAGAGAATACGACGAATATAGGCCTCGTCGTCGACAATGAGAACCCGGCCCTCCATAGTCGAAGTCTACCCCCGAGCAATTCAACGAGCAAGTCGAATCGGCCCGAGGGTTCGTGTCAGGATCGCGGCCGCGCCCATCGCCCGGGAACGAAGAGCTCGCCGACCAGGAGCGCCAAATGGAGAAAGCCGAAGGCGCTGACCACGCCGCGAACCGCGGGATTATCGAGAAAGGCTGCCATTTGCGGTGACAGCAGCAGGATAAAGCTCGACCACCCTTCCGACCAGGGCAGCAGCATGAGCAACAAGCCGACATTGGTCAGATATGAGGCATAGATCACCGTCAGGAGCAATCGAAAGGCGGACACCGGGATGATCATACCTTGCCCGAGACCCCGGTCCGCCCCCGGAGTCCAAGACAAGAGTAGAATTCGGTTGTGGATCCACACAAAGAACCCGTGCAGATTCTCTGGGGCTCGCCCCTTCCTCCGATCCGATCGGGGATTTCTGACTATGCCCTGGACATCCTTCCCGAACTCGCGAAGTCGGCGACGGTCAGGGTTCTGAGCCCGCCGGATTGGTCTCCACCGGCAGATTGGCCGGAACACCTCGACCTCGTGGCGCAGGATGCCGATGGCCTCCCCGGCGAGATCGCTGTGATCCACCTGGGAAACAACCCGCACCACCTTTGGCTGCTCGACCGCCTTCGGTGTGAGGAACCCACCGTTGTCGTGCTCCACGATGCAGTGCTCCACCACCTCCTGGTGGAATCAACGATCGCCGTCGGCGATCAATCGGAGTTCTCCAGGGCGTTGAACGCCGCCCACGGCAGCGCCGGAACTGCGCTCGCGGCAGCAAGGGCGGTTGGGATCCAGGGGCGTCTCGATCCGTTTCTCTATCCCGCCCGAAGGGCGTTTCTTGAATCGGCGGACGGAATCATCGTTCATTCAGAATGGGCGGAGGAACTGGTTCGCCGGGAACTGCCCGGGATCACCGTCGGCCGGGTCGGACTGACGGTTGCCGATCCTCGGACGACGGACCGGGCCGGCGCCCGCGCGCGGCTGGGTCTGTCGGGGAATGACGTGGTTCTCATGCACCTCGGCTTCCTGACCCCCGAAAAGGGTCTCATCGAGATCCTCACCGGAGTCGCCGCAGCCTCCAAGTCCGGCGTGCCGGTACGTCTGGTTGTGGTTGGAGAGGGGCGGGGAATCGAGCCGCTTCGCCGCGCGGCAGTCAAGGCCGGTGTGGATGATGCTCTTTTCTTCAGCGGATGGGTGGAGCCCGCGGATCTTGCGGGCCTCCCGGCCGCAGCGGATCTCGGTGTGGTATATCGAACACCCTCGGCTGGAGAAACCTCGGCCGCGGCCCTTCGTTTTCTCGCATGCGGGGTTCCCGTGGCGGTGGGTGGGGTTCGTCAGTTTCTCGAACTCCCCGAGCCCGTCGCGCCGAGATTGACCCCCGGACCGTCGGCCGCCGCGGATCTGGCGAGGCTCTTGGCCCGCGTGGGTGAGGACGGCTGGAGTGATCGGGGAGTCGCGGCGCGAAAGTGCTACGAAGCATTCCACCGACCCCAGAGCACCGCTACTGAGATGCTCGAGTTCCTAGGGTCTCTCCACGTCTCCTGAGGCTTCGCGCAGCACATCCAGCCGGCAGATGGTCTACTTCTGGGGCGCCGCCTTGACCGCGGTCGCGTTTGCAGCGAGCAACTCGGCGGCGCGGGCGGCCCTGGCCACCGACAGATTCTCGGCAATCGCGACATCGGATCGGTCGATCTCTTCGGCGCCTTCGAGATAAGTGACGGCATCCTCATACCTGGTCTGGTTGTAGAGCGCAGCGGCAAAGAGATTGAGGACCGTGGGTTCGTTGGCCCGAGCCGTGACGACCGGCCGGAGAATCTCCTCCGCGGCGGCGTAGTTCGATTTCTGGAGCATGAGCAGTCCCCGGATGATATCGGTATCCTGGTTTTCGGCGATACCGGCCTCTGAGAGAACCCGCTCGCTCTCGGCGTTCCTGCCGTTGAGCGCGAGGGCCAGAGCCAAAGCGCGCTCGACATCGTCCGGCGCGAATCCGTTCGTGACCGCGGTTCGGAGGTGTTCGAGGGCTTCCTCGTTTCGGCCGATGGCGAGGAGAGCCTGACCGAGACGAGCCTCGAGCTGCGGGTCATCGTGGAGGAGGTTCGCGGCGGACTCGAGAGCCGTGTAGGCCGGTTCGGCGACACCGATGGCGAGGAGAAGTTCACCTCTGGCCAGTTGAACCTCGGGCAGAAGCGGGTTTTCCTCGATGGCGCGGTCGAGATGAGCGAGCGCACGGTCGCGGTTTCCGAGACGGGCCTCGAGCAGACCGAGCGCCGCCCAACCGCGATCGGAATGGGGAGACCGTTCGGTGATCTGACGAAAGACGTCCCGCGCCGCGGAAAGTTCCGATTCGGCGATGAAGACCTCACCGAGCCGAAGCTGGAGACCGACGTTGTCGGGCTGCATGCCGAGGGCGGATTTGAGGGCGAACTCGGCTTCGTCCCAGTGACCACCACGCTGGGCCGCCTCGGCCATGAGTTCCAAAGCGGCGACATTGTTCGGTTGACGGGCGACGGCCTGTCGAAGCAACTCGAGACTTGTACCGCTGTCCCCCTCCTCGAGAAGGCGGTTTGCGCGGAGAATCAGATCCGGAATGGACATTCGATCTCCGTACGTCCCCGGCGTGAAATCGCCGCCGTAGGTTCGCAGAAGATCATCGGCTTCAGTTTCGAGCCCGAGATCTCTTAAAATCTCCGCCCGCAATGGAATGAGCCGACCATCCTCCGGATAGGCGTCGAGCAGCCGATCGATATCGGCCAACGCGCCTTCGAGATCCTGCCGCTCCAGCATTCGAGCTTCAATGCTGGCAATGGTGACCTCGAGATCGGGCGGCGGGGTGGACGGATCGACGGAAATGCCCCGCATCCGCGCCTGGTCGAAAAGGTCGATGAACTCCTGGGTGTAGTAATCCGGCAAAAGGGTCAGATTCGGGTCTTCGACCAATGCGGCCCGGAGATGAGTCTGAACCTCGGACTCGCGGCCGAGGGCAAAGAGGGTCCATGCGATGTTGATGTGGAGTCGGGCCCGGTGGCCGGAATCATCGGTCTCCTGCAGGCCCTGGCGGTAGAGTTCCACCGCTTTTGAGAATGAACCCTGACGAAAGGCCTGAATCGCGGCCTCCTCGCTCGGGGTCGTCGAGTTCTCCTGAGCCGAACCGGGCGGTACGGCGACGAAGCACACAAAAATGCAAAAAACGAGCGCAGCTTTCCTCATCATGGGGTAACTCTACCTGTTGTGTGGGTGATGCCGCAAGCGGGGGAGTCGTGAATCGTATGTCGGACGGCTCCTCGATGCTGGATGCTGGATGCTGGATAGGAGCATCGCACTTTCGCTGCAGCCCACAGATCACACAGATTGACACAGATGACGTCGAACCATCGCACGTCGCAAACACGAAGACGCGAAGCCGCGAGTCAGTCACCAGGACAGCGCACCATCGCACGGATCAACCGCAGAGAGCGCAGATGAACGCAGATCGACCCATCGCAGCGGCTGTTGTAGGGGCATGCTTCCAGCATGCCCTTCAGAGATTATCCGGTTGAGAAATCACGAACATGGAGTCAGAAACGCTTCAATTCACGCCCGACTCACTCTCAATAGCGATGGCTTGGTGATGCCTTCGTGTCTTTGTGTCTTCGTGGTTGCGACGTGCGATGGAGGGATGAGTGAATCTGCGTCCATTTGCGTGATCTGAGGGCAATCCTGCGATGGATTGCGATGGAATCTGTGTGATCTGTGTGATCTGTGGGTTGCGACGGGACTCCGCCGTCAGCTTCCGCCGGGAGCGACGGTCAAACGGAACTCCGCCGGCGCCTGTGGAATCTCGATGTTTTTTCGGAATGTCTTGTCCGACCCCGGCCACCGCACGACCAACTCATGTTTGCCGGCGGAGACCTTCTTGCGAATGAGCGGCAGCGATCCGATTTTGTCGCCGTCGATGAAGACTTCGCCTCCCGGCAACCGGATGGCCGGGTCCCCCATGACGGTCAACCACCCGAGATCCAGATTGAGAGCGATGGTCCCGGTGGATGAGGTGATCTCCCGGGTAATGATCCTGGGCGGAAAATCGGGAACCGAAATCGTGAAGGTGTGGGTTCCCGGAAGCATCGCCACCTGGCCGCCGCTGGTTTTCTTGCCGCCGTCGTAGGACTCACCGTCGATCTCCACCGAAGCCGGAGGGTCGACGTGAAGACGAACCGTAATCGGCGACGGTGTCGGGGTCGCTTCGGGAACAGGAGTGGAGGTCGGGGCGAGAGTCGGAGTTGTGGTCGGAGTCGGCGTTGGAGTTGGTGTCGCGGTCGGAGTCGGCGTCGGAGTCGGAATCCACGGTGGTCCCTCGGCTCCGAAGACCAAGTTCTGAACGTCCTTCGAAAGGTAGACCGCGGCGCCCGACCCGAGCACCAACAGCACGAGCACGAGGAAGATCACAAAGACCGGACTCCGACGATCGGCCTCCTCCTCTTCGATTCCGGGGCTCCGGCTCAATTCGGTGACGTCCCCACCGGTCGGCACCTTTTCGGTCGCCTCGTCATCAACTGTTCTGGCGGAGAGATTCCGCGTCGGCGGTTCTTCAACACCACCGGCCGGAATCATGCTGGAAACGGCCACCCGAAGAACGCCCGTCGTGATCTCGGCCATGGACTCACCATCGCTGCCGACGGCGCCAGGAACCGATCGCAGGGCGTCCAGGATCTCCCGGACCGTCTGGTAGCGATCCTCCGGATTCTTGGCCATGCATTTGAGAACGATCCGCTGCAGGTCCTCGGAAACGTCCTCCGAGATATCGGTCGGCTCGGTAGGGTCATCGTTGAGGATCTGATAGAGGACGTTGGAGAGCGAAGCGCCCTCGAAGGGTCGTTTGCCGGTCACCAGTTCGTATGCCACGACACCGAAAGAGAAGATATCGGTGCGCGGGTCGACCGCTCCACCCTGGATCTGTTCGGGTGCGAGGTATCCCGCGGTCCCGAGCGCGATCCCGGTCTGAGTCAGCTTGGAGCCGCCCTCGAGGGATTTGGCGATCCCGAAGTCCATGATCTTGACGGTGCCGTCCTCGAGCACTCTGATATTCGACGGTTTGATGTCTCGGTGGATGATCCCGCGTTTGTGGGCGAAATCGAGTCCCTCACAGACCTGGAGGAGGATCGACACCGCGGTCCGGGTGTCCTTGACCACCCCGGCGTGAACCAGCGGATCGAGATCGTAGCCGGAGAGAAACTCCTGGACGATATACGGAATGTCGTTCTCGACCCCGAAGTCAAAGACAAGAGTGATGTTCCGATGGACGAGATTGCCGACGAACTGTGCTTCCTGATGGAAACGTTGACGCACCTCCTCATCGGGTGATGCGCACATCTTGATCGCGACGGGACGTTTGATGAAGGGATCCCAACCCTTGTAGATGATCCCGAAGCCTCCGGCCGCAATCTGGGCCGAAATCTCGTATTTGCCAATCCGTTTCGGGGTCTCCATCGCCTCACTCTAACCGGTTTCGCTGCCGGCGACAATCGGTGGTCCTACCCGGTCAAAACACCACGGTCGTTTCACACGTGGGTGAGATGAAAGCCCAGCTCTTCGAGGTGAACACCAAGGTCCACGGTCTTGACGAGCACGCCTGCGTTTCCGCGAACTCTGATCGGCGCGAAGTTGAGGATGGCCTTGAGGCCGGCTTCAGCCATCTGTTCGCTCACCGCCTGAGCCGCCGATGCCGGCGTCGTGATCACGCCGATCTCGACTCGCCTCTGGGCCACGATTTCGCCGAGCCTGGCCGCGTCTTCGACCAAAAGGCCGGCGGGGGTAGGGTCGCCGATCCGGCTCGGGTCGGAATCGAGAATTCCGACGACCAGGAAATTGCCGCCGGAAAACCCGGAGTAGTGACACAGGGCCGTCCCGAGATTTCCGGCGCCGACGATGATCAGTCGCCGTTCCCGATCCAGACCCAGAATCTCGATCACATACTGACGCAGTTCACGAACGTTGTATCCGACCCCGCGCACCCCGAACTCTCCGAAGTAGGCGAGGTCCTTTCGAATCTGCGCCGAGTTGAGGTTGAATCGATCGGCCAGCGCCTGGCTCGAGATGGTATCGACCCCGAGTTCCAGGAGACGGTCCATACACCTCAGGTAGACCGAGAGGCGAGCCACGGTGAGATCGGAGATCGCAGCATTGTCGATGTGTCGTTTGTAAGCGGTCATGTCTTCCTCGGGGCCCGTTTCCGGTTGTGGATCGATTGTGAGAGCCATGTGGGCAATTTCACAAGCTCGATTCTAAACCCGAAAACGAGCCGTTGCAACCAATTCTCCCAACCCAGGGCCCGAGCCTCTGCTATTCTCCGCTGCATCACTTTGCGGTCTGTCGCCGCTGGAGAGCTCATGCGCCACGAGGTCATCCTCATCCTGGATTTCGGTTCCCAATACACCCAACTCATCGCTCGACGTCTGCGCGAGCTCGGGGTCAAAACCATGATCGACCGCGGCGATATCCCCGCCGAGGAGGTCCGCGGCCTCGATCCCATCGCCATCGTCCTTTCCGGTGGCCCTGCGAGCGTCTTTGAAGACGGTGCGCTTCAGATCGACGGGGCCCTTTTTGCGCTGGGGATCCCCGTACTCGGAATCTGCTACGGAATGCAGCTCATGGCACGCGACCTCGGCGGCTGCGTCGAGTCCTCCGATCATCGCGAGTACGGTCTCGCCGAGCTCGAGGTCACCGCAGACGCCTCGGTCCTCGAGGGCACCCCGGCGGCGCAGACCGTCTGGATGAGCCACGGCGACCACGTCACCCGCGTCCCCGAAGGCTTCGAGGTTCTCGCCCGCACCGGCAATTCTCCCATCGCCGCGATGGTCCACCCCGAACGCCGGTTGGTCGCGCTCCAGTTTCACCCCGAGGTCCGGCACACCCCCAACGGTACCGCCATGCTCGAACGCTTCATCGAACTCGCCGGCGCCCGGCGCGACTGGGACCCCGTGGCCATCCGCAAAGAGCTCGTCGACCAACTCAGAGAATCGTTGCCCGAGGGCCGGGTGATCTGCGGTGTATCTGGAGGCGTCGACTCCTCGGTGACCACGGTTCTGCTCCGTGAAGCGATCGGCGACCGGGTGGTTCCGATCTTTGTCGACACCGGTCTCCTGCGAAAAGACGAGGGCGACATGGTCATGCAGAGTTTTACCGAGTTCGGCATCGAACTCGACCGGGTCGATGCCAGCGAGCGGTTTTTCAGCGCCCTGGCCGGAGTCACCGATCCGGAGGAGAAACGGCGGATCATCGGCCGCGAATTCATCGAAGTCTTCGAAGCCGAAGCGCGCCGTTTCCCGGACGCGGCCTTCCTCGCCCAGGGCACTCTCTATCCCGATGTCATTGAATCTTCGGGGATCCGCGGCACGGCGGCGGTGATCAAGACTCACCACAACGTCGGCGGTCTTCCCGAGCGTCTCGGTCTCGATCTCGTGGAACCTCTCCGCGACCTGTTCAAAGACGAGGTCCGCAGGGTGGGCGAGGAACTCGGTCTGCCGCGCGACTTTGTCTGGCGTCACCCCTTCCCGGGGCCCGGTCTCGCGGTGCGGATTCTGGGTGAGATCACCCCCGATCAGGTCAGCACCCTCCAGGAGGCGGACGCCATTGTCATCGAGGAGATCCGCGCCGCGGGTCTCTACGACGAGATCTCGCAGGCGCTGTGTGTCCTGCTCCCCGTTCGGTCGGTGGGCGTGATGGGTGACGCCCGGACCTACGAGCAGGTTCTGGCCATCCGCGCCGTGACCACCACCGACTTCATGACCGCGGATTGGTACCGTTTCCCGCCCGAGACCCTCGACCGGATCGCCCGAAGGGTCGTCAACGAGGTCGGCGGGATCAACCGGGTCGTCTACGACGTGACCTCCAAGCCGCCGGGAACGATTGAGTGGGAGTAAACCGCTAATGATGAATGATGAATGATGAATGATGAATCTCATCGCAGGGGCTGGTGAGAATCCTGCGATGGAATTTCATCATTCATCATTCATCATTCATCATTTTGTCCACTGGTGAAGCTGAGCTTCACCGGTGGTATCATGCGCTCGCCCGCCGGTTCAGCTTTTCACCCGGTGGTCGCCGACAGTTTGGAGTGAACGTCGGCGTGAGTATCCAAGGAGGACAATCCATGGACAGAACCAAGGTCGTCATCATGGGCGCGGCCGGTCGCGATTTTCACAATTTCAACTGTCTGTACCGGGACAACGAGAAATATGACGTCGTCGCTTTCACGGCGACGCAGATCCCCGACATCGAGAACCGGGTCTATCCGGCGGAGATCGCGGGTTCGCTCTATCCCGAAGGCATCCCGATCCTCCCCGAGGCGGATCTCGAGAAGATCATCCGCGATCAGGACGTTGACGAAGTGTGGTTCTCGTACTCCGATGTGCCGCACACCTATGTCATGAACAAGGCGAGCGAAGTCATCGGATGGGGTCCTCACTTCGGCGTCTGCTCGGCGACGCGAACCATGATTGAGTCGACCAAGCCCCTCATCGCCATCACCGCGGTCCGAACGGGCGTCGGCAAATCGCAGACCACCCGCTATGTCTCGCGTATGCTCAAGAAGCTCGGCAAACGGGTGGTCGCGATCCGTCACCCCATGCCCTACGGCGATCTCGCCAAACAGGCCTGCCAGCGTTTCGAAACCTACGAGGATCTCGATCGCCACCAGTGCACGATCGAAGAGCGCGAAGAGTACGAACCCCACATCGACAACGGTTTTATCGTTTACGCAGGGGTCGACTATGAGCAGATCCTTCGCGAAGCCGAAAAGGAGGCCGACGTCATCCTTTGGGACGGCGGGAACAACGACACCCCGTTCTACAAACCCGACCTCCATATCACCCTTGTTGATCCCCACCGCGCCGGACACGAGCTCAGCTACTATCCCGGCGAGACCAACCTCCGGATCTCGGACCTCCTCATCGTCAACAAGGTGAACACCGCGGATCCCGAGAAGGTGGAAGAGGTCTTCGCGACCTGCCGCAGGGTCAATCCCGACGCCAGGACCATCAAGTGCAACTCGGTGATCACCGCCGACGAGCCCGAACTCATCGCAGGGAAGCGGGCACTGGTGGTCGAGGACGGCCCGACCCTGACCCACGGCGGGATGACCTATGGCGCGGGTTGGTTCGCCGCCAAGCAGGCCGGCGCCGCCGAGATCGTCGACGCCAAGCCTTTCGCCGTCGGCACCATCAAGGCGACCTATGAGAAATACCCCAATGCCGGGGCGATCCTGCCGGCCATGGGCTACGGCGACCAGCAGGTCTCGGATCTCCAGGAGACCATCAACGCCACCCCTGCCGATGTTGTCGTCGAGGGAACCCCCATCGATCTCAAGCGGATCATCACCGTCAACAAGCCCATCGCGAACGTTCGCTATGAGCTTGAAGAGGTCGAGCCGGGAGTCATCGAAGAAATGGTCGAGGCGGTCTTGAAGTAGTCCGTCGAGAATCGCACCCCACATCGAAACCGCCCGCTCCTGTGAGGAGCGGGCTTCTTTTTTGCGCGGCCATGTAGAATCTGCTGCGTGAGTACACGCGCCACCACCATTGCCCTCTGGATCATCGCCTTCGCTTTGACGGTGATCCTCGCCCTCTTTCAACGCATGACCGGCCCGAGCTATCCGAAACGGGGCGAGACGCTGACACCGGAGGGAACGACGATCGACTACCGTTTGCCGCGGTCCCATGGTGGGGATGGCGGTCTCGAGGTCAGCCTGGCGGTTCCCGAGAGCATTCGACACGGTTCGCTCGAATGGCGGCGATATCCGACTTCAAAACCATGGTCATCGGTGACCATGAGTCGAGCGGCCGATGGTGGGTTGGCGGCGATCGTGCCGCACCAACCGCCCGCCGGGAAGGTCGAGTACCGGCTGGTTCTGGACACGGCCGAGGGTGAAATGGTGATTCCCTCGAACGAGCCGGTCGTGGCCCGTTTCCGCGCGAGTGTCCCGGCCTGGGTGCTGATTCCCCATATCCTGGCCATGTTCAGCAGTATGTTGGTGTCGACGCGAGCCCTGCTGGAGGTCTTGCGGCCATCGACCCAGGAACCCCGGCTCTCGGTGGTTCTCGCCATGGTTTTGCTGGTTTTCGGGGGTCTCTTCCTCGGACCAGTGGTGCAGAAATTCGCGTTCGGCGCCTATTGGACCGGTTGGCCCAACGGCGCCGATCTGACCGACAACAAGACGCTCATCGCCGTCATCGCCTGGCTGCCTGCGACGATTCTCGCTCTCCGCGGGAGAAAACTCTGGGCCGCCGTCGTTGTCGGATGGATCGTGATGATGGGAATTTTCCTCATCCCTCACAGTCTTCGTGGGTCGGAGATGGATTGGTCCGAAGGGCAGGTCAAGACCGGCTCGGTTTTCTGCACCGACATCTCGGAGACGCCGGTCTGATCCACCACTCCTGATGCTATGCTGGGCCGGCATGCGCACCGATCTGGAGCAACCCGAGGGGAAAGGTCACTACCTGCTGGTTCGCAGCGGAAGTCACCGTTGCGCCATCCCGGTGCAAGCAGCCAAGCTCGTGACGAAGGCGCCGACGGTCTACCCACTGCACAGCTCGGAGCCTCGGCTGCTCGGTCTGGCCCAGATCGCGGGGGAGCCGGTCGCGATCGTGAGTCTCCATGCGCTCCTCGATCCGGAGGGTGGAACGGGCGGGGGTCACGAGCTCACAGTGATCATCAGAGAACCCGGTGGGGGTTCCTCGCTTGGGTTGGCCGTTGACGAGGCGTTCGGAGTCATCGCCGTGGTGAATGAACAACCTCGGCGGGAGGACGACCCGGGATGGATCGCCGGGCGAAGCTCGGTGGATGATCGGCCCGTCGTGATCCTGGACCCGGTACAACTGTTTGTCGCGCCGAGTGTCGGCTGAGAGGAGTAGTGGTCATGCAGGTTGAGAGGCGATCGACGATTCTCAGGCAGTGGCTCGGTATGGCGATCTTGATTCTGGTGATCCTCGTCGGCGGCGTCATGCTCGAACTCTCCTCGGATGACGAAAACGAGGACTGGTACATGGATGCCTGGCTGGTGCTGGGTTTCGCCGCGCTGGCGGCGCATCTCCTGCTGGTCTCGCTTCCACGGGGACGACTCGAGCGAGCCTATCTCGAACTCGAAGCGCGCCACGTGGATCAGAGCAGAGCGCTGGAAAAGTCGCTCGAGGAGATGCGGCACGGAGATCTGGTCGAGTGTCTA
>Ga0316198_10001320_pt1 | contig 14456 bp, 14 predicted proteins | sample OudBieAanoxic_MG_FD_204935 | JGI IMG/M metagenome (GOLD analysis project Ga0316198, IMG submission 204935) | Coastal sediment microbial communities from Oude Bieten Haven, Netherlands - site A anoxic | ecosystem: Environmental > Aquatic > Marine > Coastal > Sediment | place: Netherlands...
CAGGGTGGTACGGTAGAAGGCTGAATATCCACTCGACACAATCGTATAAATCAGGGTGAACAGTACGCCAGCGGCCGCCATCAGCGACAGCACGCCATAAGCCCGAAAACGTGTTTCCGCACGATGCCTTTTCTGTAGCCGTTTTTTGTCGGTTGTCAACATAACTGTCCGGTCACTACCTAGTCGTAGCGTTCCTCGTAAGTTCTTACAATCTTCAGCGCAACGAAGTTCAGTACCAGCGTGACACAAAACAGGGTCAGGCCGAGCGCGAAGGCTGCCAGTGTCTTCGGACTGTCGAACTCCTGATCGCCAACCAGGATAGTCACGATCTGTGCGGTTACCGTAGTCACGCTTTCCAGCGGGTTGGCCGTCAGGTTGGCCGCGAGACCCGCCGCCATGACGACAATCATGGTTTCACCAATGGCCCTGGAAACAGCCAGCAGAATGGCCCCCATAATCCCCGGCAGTGCCGCCGGCAGGATCACTTTTCTGATGGTTTCAGAGCGAGTTGCGCCCATTGCCAGCGAACCCAAACGTAATGAGGTCGGAATCGCATTGATGACGTCGTCAGACAACGATGAGATAAACGGGATGATCATGACGCCCATCACCAGTCCGGCGGCAAGTGCACTCTCCGAGGACGCACCGAGGCCAATCGCCGCGCTGGCTTTTACAACCAGGGGCGCCACCGTCAGGGCCGCGAAGAAGCCATACACCACGGTGGGTATACCCGCAAGGATTTCCAGCATGGGCTTTGCAATGTGGCGAACCGACGGGCGTGCATATTCAGACAGGTAGATGGCCGAAAACAGGCCGATGGGCACGGCCACCAGCATGGCAATCAGGGCAATCAGCAGGGTGCCGGCAAACAATGGGATGGCACCAAAAGCACCGGAACTGCCGACCTGGTCTGCCCGAATAGCAACCTGCGGGCTCCATTTTATTCCGAACAAAAAATCCAGCAGCGGCACGTGTTTGAAGAACAGCAAGGCTTCAAACACCAGCGCCATGACAATACTCAGGGTAGTCAGGATCGCAACGGTCGAACTTCCGAGCAGAAAAAACCGTACAAACTTCTCAACCTGCTCACGCGCGGGAAACGTTGCACTAATCCTGCGGTAGCTGTAGACAAAGCCCGACACACCGGCGACAAGGAATAGTGCTGCAAATAGTTTGCTGGCTGTACTGGAAAGCGAGTGGTAACGCTCTACGGCAATCAGTACTGCCTCACTGGCATGGGTATCAGGCAATACGCCGGCAGCAATATTCCTGATTTCAAGGTACTGAAAGGCAACATTGGCCGTTGGTTGAACACCACCCGCGACCAGCGTTTGTATGACCGCCGGGCGTATAACCCATGATTCAACCAGCAGCCATCCCAGCGCCACGATGAGCATCGGCACGGCGCACCACAACACCGTATAACTGCCGTGATAGACCGCCCTGGATCGCGATCGTCCCTGTTGCAGAAAGGCGGGGCTGCTGGCACGGCGCCAGCTTAGAAAGCCAGCGCTTGCCGCCATCACCACAAAGACTGTTACTAGTTGATAAGTATCCATGAGAAATGATGCAGGTCCTGAACAAACATTCCTGTCTGTTCAGGACCTGCAAACAGGACCCTGTGCTACTACTTGCTCATCACAATGAGGCCGTCTGCGTCTTTCTGCAACTTGGCGCGTTTTGTATCAGACAGGGGAACCAGTCCCGCATCCAGCAGGTAACCGTCGTTACCGATAGCATCTTCAGCCGTGAACTCGTCAAGGTATTCCTGAAGCCCGGGGACGACGCCAATGTGCGCTTTTTTCACGTAGAAAAACAACGGACGCGAAATCGGGTAGCTGTAGTCCTGGATCGTATCAATATCAATTGCTACACCTTCGATGGTGGCTGCCTGTATACGGTCGCGGTTGTTCTCGAGGTAGCTGAAGCCGAAGATGCCAAACGCGGTCGGATCGGCTTCCAGCTTTTGCACGATCAGGGCATCATTCTCGCCCGCCTCGATTGCGGCACCATCCTCACGCAGGATCTCGCAGGATTTTTTGTCTGCCGTTTTTACAGCCTCAGGGCAACCCTTCCCCATAACCAGCGAATTCCAGGCATCACGGGTACCTGACGTTGGTGGCGGCACCAGCACGGAAATCTTTGCATCGGGAAGCGACGGATCAATCTCATTCCACTTCTTTGGCTTCGGGCCCTTTTCGGCCAGGGCCATCCAAAGCTGCTCACGTGTCAGGTTCAGCTTCGGTCCCTTCATGTCGTTGGCAAATGCAATACCATCGTTGCCGAAAGCTACCTCGATGATTTCCGTGACACCATTCGCCTGACAGTTATCCCACTCGGATGATTTCATCGCCCGGGATGCGTTGGACACATCGGGGGTGCCGGCACCAATACCCTGGCAAAAAAGCTTCATACCACCACCGGTACCGGTGCTTTCTATAACGGGTGTCTTGAACTTGCCGCGGTTGCCAAAGCGCTCTGCCACGATGGTTGAGAACGGGTAAACGGTCGAGGATCCGACGGCCTGAATCTGGTCACGTGCAACGGCGATGCCTGCCTGCATGACAACAACCAGCAAACCGGCCACAACCGTCAACTTATTGATTGATATAGACATTAATCTCTCCAGTCGATGTTAATTGCTGGAGTAGATCATGTTCGGAATTTATTAGTGTTTTATTAGAGCTGTACGAGAATTCCGTGATTTATAAGCTCGAAAGCCCGTCACCGAATCAGCCTGCCTTCGGCAACAGAATAGTAAAGGTACTACCGTTACCGACGCTGCTGCGCACCCCGACTTCACCCCTGTGTACATTGGTGATGTGCTTGACAATTGCCAGCCCGAGTCCGGTACCACCCAGCTTGCGACTGCGCGCCTTGTCGGCCCGGTAAAAGCGTTCAAACAGTCTCGGTATGTGAACCGCCATGATCCCCGGTCCCTCATCGCTCACGTCAATACGCACATGGTTCGCATCGACACGGGCACTGATATTCACCCTGGTGTTCTCGGGACTGTATTTGATTGCATTATCGATGAGATTCACAATGGCCTGCATCAACAAGGAACGGTCGACATGTATGTGCACGGGAGAGCGACAATCAAGCCGTAGCACAATCAATTTCTTCTCGGCGCGTGACTGACAAACATCCCTGCTCGCCTGAAGAATCTCGCACAGATCATGCCAGTCCAGTGCCAGCACCTCACTGAGTGGCGCGCTCTCAAGCCTGGAAAGCGTCAGCAAGTCATCGATGATGTCTGACAGCCGGTCTGTCTGGCGCGAGATAATGTCGAGGAACCGCTCCAGGTCCGCGGCATCGTCCTTGGCACCATCGATGAGTGTCTCGGTAAAACCCTTGATTGTGGTGACCGGGGTTTTCAACTCATGGGACACATTGGCAACAAACTCACGACGCATGTTCTCGAGCCGATCGAGTTTGGTCGCCATCTGGTTCATGGCATTGGCCAGTTCAGAAATCTCCTTGACCTGGTAATCGGGCAGTTTGCGTTCAAAATCGCCGCGGGCAAAACGTTCTGCGCCCTGGCGTATTTCGTAGAGTGGTGGATTGGTCTTGCGAAATACATAGATGCTCACCAGGAAAACAGCAAACACCAGTAGCACGGTGACGGCAATCAGCTTCTGGAACACCTCTTTCAGCAACTCATCAATGGCCGCCAGTGGCCTTGCCGTACGCACAACCCAGATACCGTCTCTGGTATCCAGGGGAACGGCAACATACAGCATGGAAGCCTTGACGGTATTGCTGAAACGGATACCCGAACCGGTGAGGCCGGAAAGTGCTTTCGACACTTCGGGGCGTTTTTTGTGATTATCCATTCGCAGCGAATTCGCGTCTGAATCACAAAGCACCACACCGTCAGCATCGATCAAGGTTACTCGCAGTGTCGAGTCGGTTTGTTTTGAAGCACTGCATATCTCCGACATGCCCGCGAGCGGAAAGCCGTTCTTCTCGATATCAAGGATAATCGTCCTGGCCGTCACCTCGAGAGCATTGCGCTGCTGGTCGACAAAGAAGGTTCGGAACCTGTCTGCGACGTACCAGGTGACCGCCAGAAACGCGGCAAGCAGGATGGCAACCGACAGTACGTAATACAGCCAGAGGGAATACTTGCGAACGCTGTTCCTCATCCGGCGTCCTTGAACCGATAGCCCACTCCCCTGACGGTCTCGATATAGTGTCCGTAATCGCCAAGTTTTTTTCGCAAGCCGGCAACCTGAACGTCGATGGCACGTTCCGTTACCACATAACCTTCGCCGCGGATAGCATCAACAATCTGGTAACGGGTATAGACCCAGCCACGGTGGCTGGCAAGGAAGTGCAGCAAGCGAAAATCACCGGCTGTCAGTTCAAGCGTCTTACCCGAAAGGGTGGCGCTGAACTTGCCCGGAGCAAGCATCAGTTCATCAATCTGAATGTTATCGTCTTCACCCGGCTGTGGCTGGGTCACACGCCGCAGGATGGTACGAATGCGTGCCAGCAGAATTTTCGGGCTAAACGGTTTTGACAGGTAATCATCAGCACCGCGTTCAAGTCCGGCGATAATATCGTTTTCCTCACCCTTTGCCGAAATAATAATGACCGGAATTTCGCGCGTACCCGCATCCTGCTTCAGCCGACGACAGACTTCCATACCGTCTATACCGGGCAACATCAGGTCCAGCAGCACCAGGTCCGGTGGATCATTCCTGATGCCGGATAAACCCTGTTCCCCGGATTCATAGCTGGAAACGGCATAACCTTCTTTTTCAAGGTTGTAGCAAACAAGGTGGCGGATATCTTCCTCGTCTTCAATGATGGTGATCTTTACGGCGGGCATGGGGCTGTTTGTGGCGCGGGACAGGGAGGGTAAGAGATGGACTGTAGCAAGATTCATTCAACCTATGGAAGTCTGCTATGGCAAGGTTAGATTTTGATTAGCAGTGGCCACTCAAACTACAGACAATAAAACCCCCTGCAGGAGTATAGGCTGAATTAACGCCATTTTACCTGAAACTCAAGCTTATCGAGCAATAACTCTCACTACTTTTCGGCTTGATCACACTGAAATCTTACCAGCATCCGTCACATTGGCCTGCAGGCACCAGAGCCTGAGTCGGCAGACGCCGGATCAGTCCAGGGTAAGCATTATCCGTAAATGCCATGTTCCCGACATTGCTGTCGATCAGAATGGGATGGTCCGTAAACATGGAAGAATTAACGTACGCAAAGCTAACGCAAATGTTACGCCGTTTTTACGGAGTTGTGAGGTCCTTTCCCTTCTGCCGAAGAGTTAGAACCCAACTTTGACAGCCAGACCCATTCGTCAAATATTCGCGGCAAGGACCAAGACAAGTATAAACACTATGGTAAATACAAGAGTCTCCCAACGATATGTCGATTTTCTAAGAGCCATAGGACACCTCCTCATAATTATCAGACTTCTATGCTGTTGTCTTTATGTATGATGCCAATGAAATATTAGAATCTGATTAGGAAAGGGTGTGACATTAAGTCGCACAAACCGTTAATCGATACTGAACCACCCCGCCTGGCCCGCGTCACCCGTCCCCACGCGCGAATCGCGGCGAGAAACTTTCGCGTCCTGTTCACGCCCCTCCCCTGCATAGACGATACTGTGCCAGTCCAGGCACACCTGCCGCGCTTCGGCAACAGTTGAAAAAGTCCAGATGACCTGGCCATTTGCGGTAAGGATGGTTGCTGTCTTGTTGGGCCATTCCTTGATATATACATTCATCCTGATATCTCCTCTGTGGCAAGCTGGTTGTGTTCGGAGAAGCGGTAGCCGGCTCCACTCACCGTTTGTATCAGTTCAGCCTTGTGGAAAGGTGCCAGTAGCTTGCGCAGACGTTGAATATGTGCGTCCAGGGTGCGTTCCTCGATGTACATGCTGCTGCCCCAGACACTGTTGAGCAGTTGTCTGCGCGTCAGCAGCCGTTCCCGGTTGTCCATGAGCCGCCAGAGTAATTTGAAGAGCGTCGGCCCCGGTTCGATAAAGGTTTCGTTGACACAGATCCGGTAACCCTACGGGTACGGTGATACGCCACAGATGTCCGGGATACTGGACGGTCTGTTCGGGAGCCCGCTTGTGTACACGGGTATCTGATAATCGTGCTGGCTCGAATTTTCCATACCCTCACCCGGTCTGTTCGCCTGTATCAATACATAGCCATCTTGAGTGGTTTTTGTGACAGATTGATTAAGGCCGAATTAGATTACGGTTACACCATCAAGCAATGCAGCATGTAATCGGGGACGCGGTCCGTTCCTACGGGTTCATCTATTGATGCCGGTGCATAATTACGTAGATCGATTGATTGACAGCGTTTCCATTCATTAATAGTGGTCTGTCCCGAATGGCAATTACACCTCGATCACTTGACGCGCAGGGTCGTTACAACCCATCCTTGTCACGATGAATCGATCGACGCCATCCCGCAACGGCTTTCCATGGCTCACCTGGAGCGCGGTGCTCTGTGCAAGTATCTGCCTGTCCGCTTGCAGCACCTTTCCTGACTGGCGCACCTGGACAGGGTTTGCAGAGCCGCCCACCCCCAGCGACCGGTTTCTGCTGCCGCCTGAAGGAACTGATATCGTCGGTCTCGTTCAGATTACGACCGCACGCCACGAGGACACCCTGTCCGATATCGCACGTCGCTATGACCTGGGTTACGAGGAAATAGTCATCGCAAATCCCGGCATGGACCCGTGGCTGCCCGGCGAGGGTGCCCGGGTGGTACTACCCACACAGTTCGTGCTTCCGGATGGGCCGCGAGAGGGCCTGGTTCTGAATCTGGCCGCCATGCGACTGTTTTACTATCCCCTCCCCGCGGCAGATGAACCACAGAGGGTCATCACGCACCCTATCGGTATTGGCCGTGAAGGCTGGCGAACACCCCAGGGTACTTCACGCATCACGGAGAAGATCGTGCAGCCCACCTGGACCGTACCCGTTTCGGTGCGCAGGGAACATGCCGAAAAGGGCGACCCGTTACCGCCTGTCGTGCCACCCGGACCCGATAATCCGCTGGGAGAATACGCCATGCGGCTGAGTCTCCCGAGCTATCTCATACATGGCACCAATCAACCCTACGGTGTGGGTCTTCGGGTCAGCCACGGTTGCGTGCGGCTCTATCCGGAGGACATCGCCCGGCTGTTTCCGGAGGTCCCGGAGGGCACCCGGGTGACCATCGTTAACCAGCCCTATATGGCGGGCTGGCGAAACGGACAACTCTACCTGGAGGCCCACCCGCCGCTTGCCGAGGAAACCAAACGCTGGGGTAACAGCCTCAAACCCATGGAGAAGGTACTGGCAGCAAAGGCGGGGCCGGATGCCATTGACTGGGACAAGGCACGAACAGTTGCGCAGGAGGCCCGGGGGATCCCGGTTCCTGTCTCACCTGACAGCCCGAATCTCGCCGAGGTACTGACCTCGGCACCGAAGGTGCCCAGTAACCCGCCGTGGGCGCTGGCAGACGACGGGGAAGGATAGAAACAGGGGATATTTGTTCAGGCAGTCACCATTATTTTATCTTCGGCCCCTCGCTTCGTTCTCCCCAACCCTCTCCCTGCGGGAGAGGGCGTTGATTGGATGCTAGCAGACATACTTGATAGAGGGTGCAGGTAACAACTATGAGTGTTTATCAGAACAGGCTGACATTCGCGACTCACGGACGCGGTACGACTTCAATCACTGACACCATACGGGAACAGGTGCACCTGTCCGGGGTAACCACCGGCCTGTGTCATGTATTCCTGCAACATACCAGTGCCTCGCTGCTGTTGTGCGAGAATGCCGACCCCGATGTGCGTACCGACCTGGAGCGTTACATGGCACGCCTGGTGACTGACGGTGATCCCATCTTCGAACACACGGCCGAAGGTGCCGATGATATGCCGGCTCACATCAGAACCATGCTTTCCGGTTCGGATCTGACACTGCCAATCAGTAACGGACACTGCGATCTGGGCACCTGGCAGGGCGTCTACCTGTGGGAGCATCGCACCGCCGGACACCGACGCAGGCTTGTGGTGACGGTATCCGGCGAGTAGTTCAACTAATCAATCGCGGCTGACCCCTTCGATTTTTAAGCGGGTTAACTGATCCTCGCCACGCGATCACGATGGGACAGGTCGATGAGACTCACCAGGATCAACTGGCGGTCATGATCCATGTAGGGAGTCAGGCCTACTTCTACAGGTATGGGTGAACCGTCTTTTCTGATGGCCTCCAGCTCACGTCCAATACCCATCATACGGGCCTCCGGAGCCTGCATAAATTGCTTGCGGTAGTCTACGTGTTTCTCCTGCAAGCTGACTGGCAACAGTGCGTCCACAAGGGAACCCTCGAGTTCCCCTCTTTCATGGCCCAATATTCGCTCTGCAGCGAGATTGGAAATTTCAATCCGGCCATCGCTGTCAACAACCAGTTGGCCAATACTGCTCGCATCAACCAGACAATGAAAGCGCTCTTCAAGCTCTTTCATACGCCCCATGCTTGATGCGCGCGCCAGTGCGTGTGCAGCCTCCACTTCAGCCTGCCGCACACGGGCACGCCCGTTTAAATAAAATATCAGCGAAAGACAATAGACTGACAGAATAATAATCACACCCAGAGAGAGCAGAAAAAGATTCTCGCTGCGAACACCCGTTAAGGAACTGGGAGGCCGGTGTGCGACCAGCTTCAGCAAAAAGTCATCGGAAATCATCTGGTCAAAGGAGACCTGATGTTCCGGAAACACCCGGCTCAATCTTTTGAAGGCGGCAAAAGGAGAAAGTTTTTTCCAGCTCCATAAACCGTCTTCCAATTCAAGGCTTCCCGTATTACTTGCTAAAACCCGCTCACGGACTTTCGGATCGGGCAAGATGAACTCCACGTCTTGTTCCCCCGCAACCACGGTCTGGAAATTATCGATCTCCCCGTTGAGTACAACACCTTGCTGGTTGACTAGCAGGAAATCCGCCTCCAGCTGCGTTTCTCCGGGAAGGCGCACAAGATTAAACAGGTGTTTCATGTCGATGTTTATGACGATAATCCCGCGGTGTTTCTTGGCACTATCTTCTACTGGCGTGGCAACACGGAGCACTGGCTTGATTGGTTTTTCGATTTTTCCGCGCTCTTCATTCAAATCTACACGGGAGATATAGAGCTCACCCGGCAACAGCCCATTAGCCTCTTTAAAATAATAGCGGTCGCTCTTGTCCTGCAGATCCTCTGCCGCCACCGTATATTGCTTGCCTTTATCACCGGTTACCCTCGACATTTCAATCCCGGATTCGTTAATCCAGCGAACCTGTAGATATTGCGGATTTCTTCGCGCGAGTATCAGAAATGAAGTCTCCAGTGACTGCAGGTCTACCGGTGACTCTGTATCCAGGGCTCGCCTGGTTATGGTTTCTGTAGAAAGGGAACGTAGATGTTTCAGTGAACCCAATAACTCGGCACCAAGAAAACCGCTGATGAGATTGAGTCTGGCGCTGTCAGAGTCGAGAATTTCCTTGATGCGATCATCTGTACGTTGCGAGGCATAGTAATAGGCTGCCAACAACACGATCACCGCTATCGGCAGGAAAAGAGCGAGAAACACAACCATGGGAAAACGTCTGCTCTGACTGCTTTCGGTCGAATCTGTTATTGTCGTATCCATGTAGTCAAGCATTTTAAATGATGATTGCTATCAGGGCACATATATATTTCTGACTATAGACTGTAAAAAAATGCGATTTGACGCCCTTTTACTCTGGAGTAAATAATTCACTCATGTCGCCCGATCCCGATCTCACACGCTGCCAGTGGCCCGGCAAGGTCGCGTCCCCCCTGATGGTGGAATATCATGATACCGAGTGGTGCGTCGCGGTACACGACGACCGCCGGCATTTCGAGTACCTGGTGCTGGACGCCTTCCAGGCCGGACAATGAATAAGCTGGCCGCCCTGGTATTGGCCGCCGGCATGGCAGCACCTGCCCTGCCGCTACTGGCTGAAGTCCGGACCTCGACGCTGGTGGGTGGCGGGGTGGTCACCGTGGACCCCGATACGCAACGCGCCATGGTGACCCGCGACGGAGTGACTACCCAGCTCTGGAACGGGGTCCACCGCATGCAGGACGGTTCGGTGCTGATCGTCAACCAGGGCGAGGTGGTACCGGGTGTCCCGGCAACCGGCCCCCTGCATCAATTGCCGCCTCCGGAAGCGGAAGACCGGGAGGGGGCACTCATTGACGGGTACTCCCCCTGCGAACAGCTGACCCATTATGTTTGTGGTCCGCATAATGAGTGTGCAACCGCTGAGGCCTGTGGTGCCTCGCGGCAGTTGCTGGCCATGGAACAGCAAGAACGCGCCCGGGCAGCCGACCATTCCCGCATGACCTACACCAGCGTCCAGTGTCTGAAGGCAAGTAACGACGTGACGTATTTTTCTACCTGCCAGGCCGGTAACCCGTTTAAATGAACCAACGTGGCCAGATCAGGATCTGGCTGATATTAAAGAAGCGACGCCGACATTGCCACTAACCGACCTGGTCGAGCGCCTGACTGACATCTGCAATAATGTCATCGATATTCTCGATACCAACGGATATACGCACCAGATCAGCACTGACACCGGCTGTCTTCAACTCGGCCTCATTTAGTTGCCTGTGCGTGGTCGAGGCCGGATGACAGGCCAGTGACTTGGCGTCGCCGATATTGACCAGGCGCAATATCATCTGCAGGGCATCAATAAACTGTCCACCTGCCTCGATGCCGCCCTTGATACCAAAACTCAAAATTCCCGAGGCCTTGCCACCCGTAATCTTCTGACACGTCTGGTGATAGGAGCTGTCTGGTAACGCCGCATAGTTAACCCAGTTAATCTTGTCATGCTTACTCAGGAAGCTGGCAAGCTTTTCAGCATTTTCACAATGGCGCTCCATCCTGATGCCCAGCGTCTCCAGTCCCTGAAGGATAAGAAATGCATTCATTGGAGAGAGCGCGGCACCCGTGTTTCTGAGCGGCACCACCCGGCAACGCCCGATATAGGCGGCCGGTCCAAGCGCTTCAGTATAGACAACCCCGTGATAGGAAGGATCAGGCTCGTTCAGCATGGGAAACCTTTCCTTGTTTGCCACCCAGTCGAAAGTACCGGAGTCGATAATCATGCCGCCGATCGAGTTACCATGACCGCCGATGTATTTCGTCAGGGAGTGAATAACAATGTCCGCGCCGAGCTCAATCGGACGACACAGGTAAGGCGTCGCAACCGTACTGTCCACCATCAGGGGGATACCCTGCCGACCCGCAATCTCCGCCAGTTTTTCGATGTCAACGATATTGCCCGCGGGATTGCCAATCGACTCGCAAAACAATGCCCTGGTATTTTCGTCAATGGCCCGCTCTAAGCCATCATAGTCTTCCGCCGAAACCATGCGGACTTCAATGCCCTGCCGCGGCAGGGTGTGCGCAAACAGATTGTAGGTGCCACCGTAAAGCTGGCTGCTGCTGACAATATTGGAGCCGACACTACAGATACACTGTATGGCATAGGTTATCGCAGCCATCCCGGAAGCCACTGCCAGTCCTGCGATGCCTCCTTCCATTGCGGCCAACCGTTGTTCAAGCACATCGGTGGTGGGGTTCATTATCCGCGTATAAATATTTCCCTTGACCTTCAGGTCAAACAGATCGGCACCATGCCGGGTGTCATCGAAGGTATAGGAGGTTGTTTGATAGATGGGCACAGCCGCGGCCTTCGTTGTGGCTTCGGACTCATAGCCGCAATGCAGTGCCAGGGATTCAAGTTTCATATTTGCTCCTCGTGATAAGTGGAAAGACCACGTTTATTGTTTTTCGCGCCATATCTTAAGGAACATTGCAAAGACGGACACCGTCGCAGTCTGGCGCTGACGGTGTCCGGTGAGTCAATCAACGAATCAATCGAATCTGCCCATGGACCGGGCAATTATCAGGGCTTGAATGCTTCGACATCCCCCGGTTTTCTCAGCATTTTATTGACCTCGTCAAGATGCAGTTCCTCTTCTACAATCATCTCTCTTGCATACTCCTCCAGAAGTACCAGCTTTCCTCCTTCTGCCAGTTTCAGCAGATCGTAATAGGCATCCAGTGCCGCTTGCTCGTGCTCCATACTTTCCCGAAGAATATCGCCGATGTCATGCTTCTCAGTTTCGAGCAGTGAACCGATTTTCAGCGATGGATGCCCACCCAGAAGCGTAACCATCTCTCCTGCTCGATGCGCGTGAACCAGACCTTCCTCGGCATTACCTTTCATCCAGCCCACAATGGGAATCCTGTTATAGCCAAAAATCATCAGGGAATAATGCGTATAACGTACAACGCCTGCCAGTTCCAGCTCCATAATCTTGTTTAGAAGCTTGATGGCCTTCTTGGTATTTTCCTTGCTCATTCGATAACTCCTCCATTTCAACGACTGATTTTTCTGTTTTCAGTACCACACAAAAAAAGGGCCGGATACTTTTTTACAACATTAGCGAAAACAAGAACCTGACCCCTGCTATTAATTCAGACCGTTACAACTTTCTGACTGAGTTCAGTCAGCATTCCCAGGCAACTTTCGCCGCTTAAAAGTCTGGGCTCAAAATTCTGCGAGACAGAATACTTCAACAGGACCGATCGGGTGGCAGATGATTCCGGCATATAGCCCATTGACCATTTGCAAAATAATCGCGTGGAAATAATCCGATAGTCAATAAGCAGGGGATTCTGATGCCGCTTGTCCCGGGCAATCCTCGCATAGGTTGTATTTACAGCTTCACGCGACCCTTCCAGGCATTGAACAACGTTATTGTTGCAGAACAACAATACGCCTGTGATGTCGTCTCTTTCATTATTGATACGCGACACTTCAAGAATATCCGTGAAATCGGTATTTACCGTCATTTCACTGGTATAGGTCAAGCTCACTAGAAACATATCAACACCTATGATGAGGGTATCCGTGACAGATCATAGTACTATAAAGGGGCTGCCTCATTTTTTATTTTTATTGGAACCATGCACTTGAGATTGTGCTCTATACCCATTGTTCAATCAGGCCAGAAACAACACTTGAAACAGATACCCTTCAAAAATCGTTACATTGATCTCGGCAAAAAGTTTTATGCCCGAACCAGACCCTCGCCCGTTTCAGATCCGGGGCTGATTATTTTCAACCATGAGCTGAGCGGTGAACTGGGGCTTTCAGACACCTGTCTGAGCACGCCCGAGAGCGCTGCCATCTTTGCCGGCAATCGTGTCCCCGATGGGGCCGAGCCTCTGGCGATGGCATATTCGGGCCATCAATTCGGCCATTTCAATCCACAGCTGGGTGATGGCCGCGCCCTCCTGCTGGGTCAGATTGTCAGACCTGACGGCGTTTACTTCGACATGCATCTGAAGGGTTCCGGGCAAACCGCTTTTTCGCGCGGCGGTGACGGGCGCTCTGCCCTGGGACCCGTACTGCGCGAATACCTGGTCAGCGAGGCGATGGCGAGACTCGGCGTACCCACTACACGCGCACTGGCCGCGGTGACAACAGGCGAGGAAGTCGCCAGGGAACAATTATTACCCGGTGGGGTAATTACCCGCATTGCCGCCAGCTTTGTGCGTGTCGGCACCTTCGAGTATTTCTCATCGAGAGGCGACCTGGACTCCGTCACAAAACTGGCGGACTACGTTATCGAGCAGAACTATCCCGCGTGTCGCGATGCAGCAAACCCTTACCAGGCATGGTTTGAGGCAATTATCGACCGGCAGGCGGCACTAATCGCGCAGTGGATGCAATTCGGTTTTATCCATGGCGTGATGAATACCGACAACATGTCGATAGCGGGTGACACCATTGACTATGGCCCCTGTGCGTTCATGGATCATTATGCACACGACCAGGTCTACAGCTCCATCGATCGCCACGGGCGTTATGCCTATAACAAGCAGCCATCCATTGGACTGTGGAACCTGACGCGCCTGGCAGAATCACTCCTGCCCTTGCTGGATGACAACACCGGGGCTGCCGTTGAGGCCGCCAAAGGTGCATTGAACAACTATGCCGGGCTCTATGAGGCATACTGGCTCGACGGGATGCGGAAGAAAACCGGCCTGATGAGCCGCCCCGATCGTGACAAGGCACTGATCGATGAGCTGTTTGATGTAATGGCTGCGAATCGCGCGGACTTCACGCTAACGTTCTATTACTTATCAACACTGTCAATGGATCCTGCGGACCAGGACAAGGATGTGCGCTGCTTGTTTGATAACCCCGGGCAATTCGATCACTGGGCACAGCAATGGCGTGCATGCCTGCGCCAGGAAGGCGGTGACGATGCAACCCGCCAGGCGAGCATGCAGGCGGTCAATCCCGTTTACATTCCCAGAAACCACCAGATAGAAGCCGCCATCAGAGCAGCGGAAGATCATGATGATTTTTCAGCGTTCCATAAGCTCCAC
>Ga0316198_10001321_pt1 | contig 14452 bp, 13 predicted proteins | sample OudBieAanoxic_MG_FD_204935 | JGI IMG/M metagenome (GOLD analysis project Ga0316198, IMG submission 204935) | Coastal sediment microbial communities from Oude Bieten Haven, Netherlands - site A anoxic | ecosystem: Environmental > Aquatic > Marine > Coastal > Sediment | place: Netherlands...
CCGGCAGCAGACGGGCGATACACAGCTTCTGCTGTTCCTCCAGCGAGAGTTCGGTGCCCTTGCTGTCCAGCCGGTCCTTGACCTTGTCCCATAACAGTACCTGTCGCAAGGCGCTCTCGGCGATATCATCCTGCTCACTTCGCGAGGCGCGTTTACCCCCGGTGTGCAGGTTATAGCCAAACAATACATTGTCACGGATGGAAATCGGCAGGGGATTCGGTCGCTGGAAAACCATGCCGATTTGTTTTCTGACCTGAACGAGTTCCACGGCCGGGTCATAGATGTTGTTACCGTAGACATTGATACTGCCATCGATACGAACATAGCCGAGCCGCTCGTTGATGCGGTTGACGCTGCGCAGGAAGGTTGACTTGCCGCAGCCGGAAGGTCCGATCAGTGACGTGATGATGCCTTGCTTGATGTCGAGGTCGATATCGAACAGGGCCTGAAACGTTCCATACCAGAGATTCAGCTTCTCCGTGTGGATGGCAAATTCCATGGAATTATCAGTGACCGCCTGGTTGCTTGTGTTCATCATTTTTCCAGTTAAATTCTTAACTATTCAGTTAATCACTTACCGTTGTAGGGCCGAATTTATTCGGCCAAGCACGGCTGGTCGAATGAATTCGACCCTGCAGTATAGCTATTAGACTTGTTTCACCCAAACCGTCCCTCGATATAATCGCGGGTGCGGGGGTCCTTGACCTCACCGGTAAACAGGTCCTCGGTTTCGCCGATCTCGACACATTCGCCATTGAGGAAAAACGCGGTACGGCTGGCGAGACGCCGCGCCTGCTGCACCAGATTGGTGACCAGGATAATGGTCATTTCCTGTTTCAGTTCCTTGAGAACATCCTCGATGCGCATGGTCGTTACCGGGTCGACGGCGATGGAGAACTCATCCAGCATCAGCACTTCCGGTTCCTGCGAGAGTGCCCGGGCGATTGTAAGGCGCTGTTGCTGGCCGCCGGAGAGCAAGCTGCCGAGGGAGGTCAGCCGGTCCTTGACCTCGTCCCAGAGTGCGGCACGGGTCAGGCAGCGCTCGACGATGATGTCGAGGTCGGCCTTGTTTTTCATGCCAGACAGGCGCGGCGAGAGGGCCACGTTGTCATAAATGGTCATCGGCAGGCCGACCGGCAGGGGGAACACTACCCCGATGCGGGAACGCAGGGCATAGACGTTTTTCAGTCGGCGGATATCGAGACCGTTGAACAGGATGTCACCGTTGACACGCATATTGGAGTTGAACATGTCCATGCGGTTCAGGGTCTTCAGGAACGAGGTCTTGCCGGCATTGGCCGGGCCGATGATGCCGAATATCTCGTGTTCGCGAATCGACAGGCTGACGTTGCTGAGCGCGGCGTCATTCCCGTAACGGATAGTCAGGTCACGCACTTCCAGTTTTACGGGTGCGTCATCTGCTACGCCTGCAGGCGCACCTGCTGCATTCTGCACGGCGGCTACCATTTCTTTTTTCCTCGCAGGTACATGCGGAAGGCGATGGAGACGCTGTTCATTATCAGCACCATGGCGATAAGTACCAGTGCCACGCCGTAGGGAAGGTCCTCGGGAACGCCGGGGACCTGCGTCGATACCACGAACAGGTGCAGTGACATGGCCATGGTCTGGTCAAAGACGCTCTGTGGCAGAAACGGGGTGAAGAATACGGCGCCGGTGAACATGATCGGTGCTGTTTCACCAGAGGTGCGCGACACCTCGAGGATGACACCGGTCAGAATACCGGAGACCGCATTGGGCAGCACCACGCGGCGGATGGTCTGCCAGCGGGTCGCACCCATGTTCCAGCAGGCCTCGCGAAACGCGTGCGGCACGGCCGTCAGGGACTCACGGGTCGCGACAATCACCACCGGCAGGGTCATGATGGCGAGCGTCAGGCTGGCCGCGAGGATGCTGGTGCCGAATTTGAAAAACAGCACGAAGGCGCCGACCCCAAACAGGGCATGCACGATTGACGGCACGCCGGCCAGGTTGATAATGGCCAGGTTGATGATTCGGGTGAACCAGTTCTCGCCGGCGTATTCACTGAGATAGATGGCAGCTGCGATTCCCAGCGGCACGGAAATCAGCAGTGCGACTGCCACCAGCCAAACAGTACCGAACAGTGCAGGGAACAGCCCGCCTGCGGTCATGCCATCGGTCGGGCTGGTAAACAGGAAATCGATAGAGATCACCGAGCCGCCTTTTACTATCAGGGTCCCGAGGATGAGCAGTACCGGTATGATCAACAGCAGGGTCATCATCAGGAACAGGGTCCTGTAGAGGCGCTGGACCCGCTGGTTGTGTACATTGAGTTCAGATGTCTCGAACATTTGTTAGCCCTTGCGTATGCCGCGCACGATCAGGTCGGCGGTGAGGTTGATAACGAAGGTGATCAGGAACAGGAAGATGCCAATGGTGAACAATACCTGGTAGTGATCGGAGCCCACGGCCGTTTCACCCAGTTCCGCGGCAATGGTTGCCGTCAGGGCGCGTACTGAATCGAACACGCTGCCCGGGATGTTGACGGAGTGCCCGGTCGCCATCAATACGGCCATGGTTTCACCGAATCCCCGGCCGACACCCAGCAGCACGGCGCCCAGCAGGCCATTCTTCGCTGCAGGCAGCACTGTCTTGTAGATAACTTGCCAGCGCGTGGCGCCCATGGCTTCAGCGGCTTCCCGGTAGCGATCGGGGACCGCCTTGAGTGCATCCTCGGCGATGGAGGTCATGATAGGCGCAGCCATCAATCCGAGTATGATGCCGGCATTCAGCACGTTCAGTCCCACCGGGACATCAAAGACGTCAATAATGATCGGGTTCATTATGCTCAGACCGATGAAGCCCCAGACCACCGAGGGGATGGCGGCCAGCAGTTCAACCAGTACCTTGAGTCCCTCACGGGTCTTGCCAGAGGCAAATTCGGCGATAAAAACCGCGGTACCCAGCGAAAACGGGATGGCAACCAGCATTGCCAGTCCGGTGACGCTGGCGGTACCTGCAATCAATGCCAGGATGCCGTATTCCGGTGCATCCTCATCCGACGGGTACCAGTAGGGGGAGGTAAAAAACTCCTGTAAATCGAAGCGGTCGAGAATGAAGCCGAAGCCTTCCTTGGTGACGAAGGCAAAGATGGCGATGACAAAGATGATGGCCGAGATGCCGCCAATGAATACCAGCACCTGTACCAGCTTGTCGATATACCAGTCGGCATTGCGGCGATCGAACGCCGCCGACAGATCGTCCGTCTTCGTTAGCTGTTGGCCAGGCATCTAGGGCGCTCCCTCTCCGCGCAGGATTTCCATCAGGTCGCGGATCTGAACGGCCATGTCACGGTAAAGTTCTTCCATGCGCTGGATACCGGCTTCATCACCACTCTCGGGGGCAGGGCCGACGTCCCACTCCAGTGGCGTGGTGTGGAAGGGGACCGTCTCGAAGTAGGAGTTGACCGGTCCCTGCAGGCTGATAATGACATGCTGCGTGGTCAGTTGCAGCGGGGTCATGTCAATAGGGTTGGGTTTGGCGGTGACTGCAAGATTAACGCCATGGCCATTAAGAAACTCCACCATGAAAGGATTCAGCGCATCAGCCGGTTGACGCCCGGCACTGATGAAGCGGCCGCTTTCGGGGAAGTTCTTGCGGGCAATGGCCTCGGCGACCTGGCTCTGGCAACTGTTGTCCTCGTCAACAAACAGGATATTGTAAATCTTGGGTGCCTTGGTGTCGCCGGTGGCGGCGAATACCGTTTCCTCGCAGAGGTTCTTTGCCTGGTCAGCAACACGTTTCAACTGGGTGAAAACGGCGAACATCGCCAGCAGGTTCTTGACCGTATTGCGGTCGTCATTGCTCATTAATTCGGAATAAATGATGTCCAGATCATTTTCCATCTGCTCTTCCATGATCATGGTGCCTTTCGCCATTTCAGGATTGAGCTCGTTAAAGGCCTTGATGGACTGGCTCAGCATGAGGAGTGTCTCACTGCCGACACGTTCCAGTTCACGGGACATGGGTCCTGAAGGAGGTGTTGACAACTGCAGCGACTCCCGGGCGATGGTGACGGCGTAATCGCCGATACGTTCCAGTTCGATGTTTGCCCGGATCACGGAGGACAGCATTCGCAGGGGGCCTGCACTTGGCAGGTGCAGGGCAATAAATTTATGACATAACTGATCGATCCGCCGCATTGAACGGTTGATCACGTGGTCTTCAAGTACGGTGGCGGATGCGAGCTTGTTGTTACCGGTTTGCAGCGCATGCATGGCGTTCCTGGTCGCCGTTTCCACCAGTCCGGCCATCTCGGCCACCTGCTCACGGATGTCGAGCAAGTCTCTTTCCAGACGTTCTTCGTAGTGACTCATTGTCTAGCGTCCCGTGGTTGCACCTTTAAAAAAATCATATTTATGTCAGGTTATGGCCTTGTGGCCATACCCGACAATTTGTACCTGGTTATTGCAATGGCTCCTGGTGCAGGAGCGCCGTCCCCGGCGCGAATCGCAGCTGGAAGCCGCTCCTGCAGTGCAGAGCGAGTAATTACACTATGGTGCCTAGTCGCACTTCACGGCGCGTACCGGGGCGTAGCCTTTTTTCACCAGGATACATTGGCCGACATCGCTCATGATCCAGTCCATGTACTCCTTGATCGCGCCCTGGGGTTCGCCGTCGGTATACATGAACAGCGGTCGGGCAATGGGGTAGCTGCGGTCGCTGGCTGTTTCAACAGTTGGGTTCACGCAGGCGTCCGCACCCTCTGTTTCGATGCAGACCATCTTGAGGTGATCTGTTGCGTAGGCCAGACCACTGTAACCGATGGCACAAGGTGTATTTTCGACCAGGTCAGCAACGTCCTTGGAGCCATGCATATCCAGTGTACCCTGGCGATACTTGCCGCCCTTGCCGAGCACGGTCTCCTGGAAATAGGCATAGGTACCGGAGTTGTTCTGCCGACTGACTACCACGATCTCGTCCTTGCAGCCCGGTACGGTGATGCCCATCTCCGACCACTTTGTGACCTTTTGTCCACGGGCATAGATGTCCTTCAACTGCGACAGTGACATGGAATCGACCGGGTTGTCCTTGTGAATGAAGACCGCCAGCGCGTCGTAGCCAACGACATGCTCGACCGGTGTCTGGCCGTTTTTCTTCGCCAGTTCCATTTCCTTGTCCTTCATCGAGCGGCTGGCATTGGCGATATCCACCGTGCCATTGATCATGGCTGCGATACCGGTGCCGGAGCCGCCGCCGGAGACTGCCACGGCAACCTCGGGGTTAACCTCGGGATAGGCTTCAGCCCAGGCCTGGGCGACATTAACCAGTGTATCCGAACCCTTGTTCTGAATCAGGGTACGTGCCTGCGGGGCCATCGAGACCAGCAGGGCAGAGACCAGCAGTGTTGAGGAAATAATGGGTTTCAGTTTCATGAATGACAGCTCCTGTTGAAGTAAGCGAACATCACACATAAACGCCGGAATTTCTCGGCATTTGTAGTCTTCCCGGCCTACAGTGCTAACTGCTCCAGTCGTTGGAGAGACTTGTGATTGTTAGTTAAGTATTAGATAAGCATTACCATTGCGTTACCTTGGCTAAACATCGACAAACTTTAACAGGCTAGTATTACCGTTTTGTTACAATGTAATGGCCAATTCGAGACAAGTCGGAATGTTGGCGTGTTGATTTGCTGTACGGGGGGCATATACCCGTACAGTCAGTGTCCCCTGATTAGGTTTTCAGGGTGGTAACAGCGGGCAGTGGTGTCGTCCCTATTTCTTGCCTTTCTTTTTCCCCTTACCCTTTTTATCTTTCTTGTCCTTGACTTTTTTACCTTTCTTACCCTTACCTTTGCGCTTGTCTTTTTTATCTTTCTTGCCTTTACCGCCAGCCTTGACCTGTTTGCCTGCTGCGGCCGTTTCAGTTTCAGTTGCCTGGCTGGTTGCTGACGTGGCGAGCAAGTCGGCGGCGGCTGCGATCACCCGGATGGCGCGTGCTTCACTAAAGCCGGGGACGGTCGTGATTTTCTCGACAGGTGCTCTGGCAAGGCTCGCAAGTGTCTTGATGCGGTGCTCGCCCAGCGCGGCGGCGGCGGCTGGTCCGATTCCTGGAATGTCAATAATGGCAGGCTTCATGTTCTTGTCTTCCCCCCGATTTTTAAGCGTATTACAGAACAGGGATGCTGTCACCAGACAGGTCCCGGAGCAATACTTAATGGCTGTTATGTGGCGTTTTCTTGATCTGGATCAATATAATACGGTCTGATGAGTCAGGCAGTCCCGAGCATGGGCGAAGTGCTTCAGGGTGAGCGATTATTTCAGACCGGATAACTGTTGCTTGATGTCTTCCCACAGACCTTCATAACTGCGTGCAGAGCGGCTGTTGGGGGCAAAATCGGCCACCGGGGTGCGATGGGTGCCCATACGCTCGACGTTACTGTCATAGGGAATGGATGTTGTCAGCAGGTTTTCCATGTAGTCCGGCGGGGTGTCCACGATGGAGCGATGCAGTTGCTTGCGCCGGTCGACCATGGAGAAAAAAGGCATTACTTTCACCGTGTCCAGTTCCTGCAGTTTGAAAAACTTCTTGATCTGCTGATAGGTGCGCAGCGACAGGGTGGTGGGTATGGTCGGTACCAGCACCACGTCGGCTGCATCAAAGATGTTTTCCGATACCAGTGAAATACTCGGAGGACAGTCCAGGAATACATAATAATATTCACTCCTGAAGGGTCTCAGCAGTTTATGCAGCTGGTGTATGGGTTTCTTCGTCTGCTCCAGGTAAAGGTCCATGTTGCGATAGGAAAAGTCCGCCGGCAGCAGATCAAGCAGCTCATAATCAGTGCCGCGAATAAAACCATCCAGGTCCCGCTTGCCCTGAACAAGGCGCTTGCCGCCGCCCTTGATCTTCGGTTTTATGCGGTAGTAGTAACTGGCGGCACCCTGTGGATCGAGGTCCCAGACAAGGGTCGGTGCGCCTTCACGGGCGGCCAGCCACGCAAGATTGACAGCGGTGGCGGTTTTTCCAACCCCCCCCTTGATATTGTATGTGGCGATGACTTTCAAGCGTGCGGTTTCCTTGCTAATGGCTTGACGCGAACAGTTGCCTGAAGCGCTCCTGGTTGTGTGGCTGTGAAAATCCCGAGTAGCGGTCGGCAAACGCTTCACGTGCCTGGTGCTGGCGCCGTTCCAGACCGTCGATCAGTATACCCATGGCGAGTAGTGTATCAGGGGGTACCTGTCCCTCGGCGACCATCTGGTGGCTGAATTCTTTCAGCGTGCTCACCTGCACCTCGTAATCCTGAAAATCCCCCAGGTTGTCCTGCAATGTCTTGAGTATCCGAATGAGTTCCTTGATATCGCTGCTCGGGTACAGGCTCTGGAAGAATTCCATGAGATAGCGCAGTTTCTTGCAGGTCTTGCGCAGATCATGGAGCGCTTCCGCCGGCGATTCCGCGTTGATGGCGTTACCTTCCCTGAGGGCCACCCGGTAGATACGCCAGATGCGTGCGCAGGCAACCTCCAGCACGGGACGGCCCGCGTTCTTCAGCGTGCTGCGCTCGTTGACCGGCTGTTCCAGAAAACTGCGCCAGTTTGTAATGATGCGACGGTAGCGCGCTGAATCCATTGCCTTGACCAGGGCCTTGTTTTCAAGCTTCTGGTGCCTGATGAGGAAGTCACGCAGGGGTTCGATGTCCGCCTGCATGCTGACCGGCAGGCTGTCGCGGTATTCGTCAAATGTCAGCAGGTAAACATCCAGGTCACGGCTGGGAGTGGTTATCTGTCCGAGCCAGGCAAATTCAGTCTTGTAACGGTCAACGATCTGTTTCGGAAACACTGCCTTGATCTGGCTCAGGGCAGAGCGGGTGCGACGGATCGCGACGCGGTAATCGTGCAAAAACTCGGTGTCGGTGCCGATGCGCGTTCCCGCCTCGTTTTGCAGCATGATATCAAGCAGCCGCTGCAGGATGAGCTTGCTTGCCTCGTCGGCACGCATCGCAGGGTCCAGTGTCAGGTTCAGTTTGGACGAGTAGCTGCCCGGTGCTTCGCCGAACATGGACAGGGCGGTCTGCAACAGGTCACCCTGTGCCGGTGACAGGCCCTGCTGTTGCAGGAGTTTGGCCACTTCCCCTGAAGGTTTCGGGAAGCCCCTGACCTGAATGACGCTGACCCGGTTATCAAGCTTGCCTGCGCGGAGTCCCTTCTGCCGCGGCAGTGTATTTTCCTCGACCACCAGCCAGGCGACCGTCTTTTCATCCTTGTTGAGAATGCGCAGGGTGTTGACGCGCGAGCGGATTCTGAGTTTCGGGGCAAGTTCGCGCATTTCCAGTACCGGCTCCAGACGCTCGCGAAAGTGCCCCTGCGGCAAGTCCCAGGCAAACCGCGGTGCTTTCTTCAGTTTCAGCCGGACATCACCCTGGTTGCCCTTCAGGGTACGCCATACCAGCGTATGCTCGTTGCCGTCACGGGTGTCTTCAAGGGTGGAATTGTTCGCATACAGACGCCAGTCAAAACTGTCATACCAGGTGCGTTGCAGCACTCGGGGTGGTTCGGAGCGGTGTCTGAATTCTTGCTGAATGTTGGCAAGCAGGTTATCCGCGCCGAGCCCGGGCGGGAGAATAAAATCCAGTGACGTGCTCACTCTGGTTTTCCGACAAAAGTCCCTGGCAGGGATATAATCGTTAAAATCGACACCGTGCGATCAGCACACGTAGACAAAGTAGCCCCGGAATCCATGTGCATGTGATATAAAAGGCCCGTCACCTGAAATATTGTTATGTTTTAATTGAATTTATGCGTTGATTGAGTGCGCGATATTGTGTCATTAATACAAACAGCTTTGCAACACCGGTCACAACAACCACAACACGAGGAATCCCCCGGGTGGACATAACGCTGTGGATTGAAGTCGTTCTCTTTATCGTCATGATGGTGTTCTCCGGATTCTTTTCCAGTTCTGAAACCAGCCTGTTCCCGCTCAGCAAGATGCAGCTGCAGCAAATGCACCGTGATGACACGCCCAACACACAGAAAAATCTGCCTATTCTTTCCTTCATGGGCTTGCAGAGTCGTCCTAAGGGGTTGTTTGCAAACCTTTATGTGCTGGACCTGCAGGATAAGGATCTGGACCCGTTATCGGCTGCAAAGAAATCCGGGTGCACGGGTAGGGTAGACGGGTAGCGGTGGGTGAATTAGCGGCATTGCTGGCATTGCTGGTTTTCTCGGGGCTGTTCTCCGGCTCCGAGACTGCCCTGGTGGCCCTTTCGATGGCGCGGGTCGAGGCGCTTGTCAGTGAGGGGCGGGGCGGGGCACCAGCCCTGTATCAGCTTAAAAAAGATCCATCCGCTATGCTCACGGCGATACTGATCGGGAATAACCTCGTCAATATCGGTGCCTCGGCCCTGGCGACCGTGATTGCAACACGGGAATTTGGCAGTGCCGGACCGGGTATAGCCGTTGGCGCGCTAACCCTGTTTATCCTGGTATTTGGTGAAATTACACCGAAGACTCTGGCGACCCGCTACTCCGAACGCATATCACTGTTCATCGCCTACCCTTTGCTGATGTTCATGCGCCTGGTCTATCCGCTGGTCTGGTTCTTCGGCAAATTTACCGCATGGGTGCATCACCTGACGGGAGGGACATCCGATCCCACCATTACCGAATCCGAACTCATTGGCATGCTCGGCTATGGTGTCAAGGAAGGTGCCATTGAACACCATGAAAGAAATATTATCGAACGCGTTTTTGCCTTCAATGATCTGAAAGTCAGGGACATCATGACACCCAAGGGGAAAATATTTTCCCTCGATGGGACGTTGACGGTTGCCGAGGCACTGCCGGTGGTGGCGCATGAGCGCTATTCACGAATTCCCCTGTTTGAGGGCGAAAATGACAACTTTACCAAGGTGCTGTACATGCGCGACCTGCTCAGGGCTTCCGCTGACAGCCAGACGCAGGAACACCTCCACATGATTGCCCACAACCCGCTGTTTGTATCGCAATACCAGGCAATTGATGACCTGTTTGCCACACTAAGACGCCGTAACCGGGTGTTCTCCATCGTTGTTGATGAGTACGGTGATGTGCGCGGTATCGTCACACTGGAAGACCTGCTCGAGGAACTGGTCGGCGAGATCTATGATGAAAGTGACGACAAGCCGCTTGATGTCGACAGCATCTCGGGGCACGAGATTGTCGTCGATGGCGCCACCGAACTGCGCGTCGTGGAGGAGTTCTTCGACCTGGAACTACCGGGCAAACCCACCGATACTGTCAGCCTGTGGATCCTGAGCAGTACCGAATATATTCCCAGCGAGGATGAAACTTTCACCATTGACAATCTGGAGGTCACGATTGTCGAGGCCTCGGACCGCAGTATCGACAAGGTCAATATCCGCCATCCTGCCAGTGCTTTGGTCAGTGATGAAACACCGTCTCAGGGTTAAGGCTGGAAGGGCACACGCGTCAACATCAGCGCTGCAGGAGCGCCGTCCCCGACATGAATTATGGTGCGACGCTGCACATGCAGGTGCATCGATTGGCGTAGGAGCGCTTCGCAAGCGCGATTGCTGCGATCAGCGCCTCATCGCCGAGGCGATCCGCTCCTATAATATTTTTTGCAATATTACTCGTCACCCTGGCGAAGGCCCGGGTCCAGGCTAAGTCAGCGACAGCAGCGTTGAAGCCAGCAGTTCAGCATCATAGTAAGGGGCGCTTTGCCGGCTGATCAACTGCGTATCGATGACACGGATTCCCAGTTCCTGCATGACGGGACTGGATAATGTCGACGGATACTTACCCCGCTTGCTGTCGATTAACACGAAATTCAGCAGCTTTTCGTTGGGCGTCTTCTGCGTATTGTCGGCATGCAGGTAATCGAGCAGGGTCTTTACGCAACGCTCCAGGGACATGCCGATTTGCTCCGGGTCCTGGCCGAGGTTGGGAATGTAGACTTTCGGGCAATCGGTGGCGGCGATGGATGAACAGACGCCTGTTGGCAACAGACTGGCCACCAGACTTGTATAGAAGCTGCCAGGCGGGTAGCAAATGAGTTCTGCCTGCTGTACCAGTCGCTGGTACTTTTTGCGCATTGCTGCCCTCGCGGGTACCGGCGTGTCGGAATCGCTGGACAGAAACAGCCGTCTGACGGGCGACGTCAGCGGCGCGACCTCCTTGCCGGTCAGCCGATGCTGGCCGGTGACGCAACGGCCGTCCTCAAGATCCGCCGCCAGGTGCAGGTCATTATTCACCACGGCGAGTACCGTACCCAATACGTTGACGAGCTTGGAAAACAGGAAAATGATCGGGTCGAGGTGCTTGTGGTTATTCAGGTAGCCACCGGCAAGAATCAGGTTGCCGGTGCTGGCGCCACGCAGATCGAAATCATCCGGCATTGCCTCGCGGAAATAGCCCAGCTGGTTGCGGATCAGCCGTCGCATGGGATTGGAGATTGCCGCCACCAGCGGGTCCTTGCCCTTTGCCATCAGATCGAGTCTTGCCAGTAGTTCACTGGACGGTTGATCTGCCGGAAAGCGATAGGTAAACAACTCGTAAACCTCCGGGTGACCGGTAATGTTTTCATCCGCGAGGGCTATTAGCCGGCTGCGCAGGTCGCCGATAGACGGCATGGCGAAGGCCTGCCGCAATTTTGCCGAACTGCCACCGGAATCAAAGGGTGTGACCAGGTGTATGGAATTGTGCGTGTAGCGCTTGATGACGCGACTGGTGTCGGTGAGCGCCGTACCACCGCTGAAAAACAGGATGCGCGGCCCCAGTTCGGGAGCTTTCAGGTAGCGGCTGAGTTTTACCCGGTCGGGTAATTGTACGCTGTGTGTAATGCTTACAGTGGTCGGTGCTGGCACGATTCAGTTCCGTAACGTTGCTTCAGGGTGAGTCCGGTACAGCGCCTGGTATTATAAAACCCGGCGTTAGACTGGTATGATTGCAGTCTACAATATAACAACCGCTACGGCAGGCAAATGGAACCGATCATTCCACCGATTCGCAATGCAGTCCGCGCGCTGATCCGGCGGGATAACAACATCCTGTTGCTGCGCAAGGACGGTTACGAGCAGGGTGAGCGCTTTGCACTGCCGGGCGGTGGCCAGGATATCGGCGAGACCCTGGAACAGGCACTGAACCGTGAATGCCTTGAGGAAATCGGTACCCGTGTTGAAATCCACGACCTTGTCTACGTGGCGGACTATTTCAAACCGCGAGAGACGGTTCCACAAAGCACCCGTCACCTTGTCGAGTTCCTGTTCGAGTGCAGCGTTCCCGGTGATTATGCGCCCAGAAACGGCCACCACCCGGACAAGCATCAGGTCGAGGTGGTCTGGGCCGGGCTGGACCAGCTTGCCGGTATGCCGCTTAATCCTGGCTCGCTGACCCCGTACCTGGTGAATACAGTTGAAAACACCGGCTCGGTCTATCTCGGGACTATCGACTGGTAATGAGAATTTCGAAGAACATCCGCAACAATCTCCGTTTCCTGATTGCCGAGGTCGGCTCCCAGATCTCCAACCTGCAGTCCTACCTCGATACGCCCTCTGCGAGCATTGCGCGGCGTATCCTCGACCGCAGCGGCTATGCCTACAATCTCATGCTGCGGATACACGACAGCTGCCACAACCAGGTCATCAAGGCCGCCGAATCCGGGGCGGATGCGGCGTCATTGCGCGCCATTGAATCCATTGCGACAGACCTGGAACGCATCACCGGTTTGTGCCGTGAATGTATTCAGCAACTGCTGCAGTTGCAAAACAGGCATTGCCCTGGCGCCGGCCGTTGCAAATTCATGCTTGGCCGCATCACCCGGGGACTTGATCGAACCGAACAGGCGATCAGTAAAAAAGACACCCGCCTTGCCCTCAAGATCGGCCACATCAAGCCGCGCCTCGACAAGGTCAGTCAGAAACTGGTGGAACGATATACCGCGGGACTGAAACGCAGGAAACACACGGAAGATCTGGTCGCAGGGCTGTTCCTGGTGCACGGCATCGAGCAGATGGGGGATGCCATGCACAATATCAGCGAAGCCATTATCTCCGCCAACCTGGGCCAGCCCATCAATATCGACCGCTACCGTTCCATGCGCGCGTCAATGAAACAGCTGGATATAAACAGTGACGCCTCCGGGCTGGTTGCCGAGACGATCGCGGAAACCCGCTCCGGCAGCGGCATTTCGGGTATCAGTGCGGCGGGGCAGGAGGACACGGGTTATATAGCCATCTACAAGGACGGCAAGAAGCGCAAGTTGCAGGAGGAACGCAAGGGGCTGGTCAACTGGCAGGAGATATTTCCGGGTCTGGCACCGCGGATTCTGTCTTACCACAAGCGTGGTCAGTCGGCCTCGTTATTGATAGAGCATCTGGCCGGACTGACATTCGAGCAGATATTACTGCATGAACCGACCCGCCTGCTCAGGGAGACCCAGAAACAGCTGAACCGCACGCTGACGCAGGTATGGCGCGAGACGCGTACCCGCAAGCCGGTGTCCGCCGCCTACATGCGGCAGCTCTCGAAACGCCTCGAGGAGGTGTATACCATCCACCCGGAGTTTCGGCAGGATGACACCCGTATCTGTGGCACAACCCTGCCTTCGTTTGGTACCTTGCTGAAGCGGGCGCATCGCCTCGAAGCCGGTATCAAGGCGCCATTTTCTGTGTATATCCATGGCGATTTCAACGTTGACAACATTATCTACGACCCGCTGGAGAAGAAGATCAATTTCATTGACCTGCATCGCTCGCGCTACATGGATTATGTACAGGATGTCTCGGTCTTCATGGTATCCAATTACCGCTTGCAGATTTTCGACGCGCCGCTGCGCAGGCGCATCCTGATGACGACACGCGAGTTCTACCACTTTGCCGCGGCCTTTGCCCGCAAGTCGGGTGACAAGACCTTTGAGCTGCGCCTTGCCCTGGGACTGGCGCGATCGTTCGCAACCTCGACACGCTTTATCCTCGACAAGTCACTGGCACGCGCCATGTTCCTGCGTGCACGTTACCTGCTCGAGCAGGTGCTGGCTGCAGACCTGAAGGACCCGGCATCGTTTCGTTTTCCCGTTAAGGAGATTTTCATTGGCTGAATACAAAATCGGAGTCATCGGCATACCGGGTAAATGGTCCACGGAGACCCTCGCGGATGCCGTCGAGCAACGCACCGGCTACCGTCTGGTGATCGATATGGCCGCGGTGAGCCTCGACCTGGAACGGCAGCGGCTGTTGTTCCAGGAGCAGGACCTGTGCCAGCTGGATGCCCTGATTGTGAAAAAGATCAGTGCCAGCTACAACCCGAATACCCTGGATCGGCTGGAACTGCTGCGTGTCGCCGAGCAGGCCGGGGTGCGCGTCTTCAGCCGTGCGGAGCATATTCTGCGTCTCATCGACCGCCTCAGCTGTACGGTCACCCTGCGCAACGCCGGCATCCCCATGCCGGCGACCCGTGTCACCGAGGATATCGGG
>Ga0316198_10001322_pt1 | contig 14450 bp, 10 predicted proteins | sample OudBieAanoxic_MG_FD_204935 | JGI IMG/M metagenome (GOLD analysis project Ga0316198, IMG submission 204935) | Coastal sediment microbial communities from Oude Bieten Haven, Netherlands - site A anoxic | ecosystem: Environmental > Aquatic > Marine > Coastal > Sediment | place: Netherlands...
CGATGGTGAGGTTCCCCGAGCCGTCGATTTCGATCTTGAACCCGTCGGGAGTCTCGTCCGGGACCCCGCATTTGCCGATGACGTCGAGCGTCTCGGCCCGCCAGCGGCGATCGGAGATCGCGACACCTTCGTTCCAATCGGAATCAATCTGGACCCGGCCCTGCTGCATCAACACACCGCTGTACCGCTTGTCCTTGTCGAAGCGCTTGCGGCTGTAGTCACCTCCCATGGCGACCTCCTTGCTTTCGGCTCGTCATCTGCATCTCTCAGGTGGCATGGAACACCCCCGCTTCGAGACCGAAGCGCAGGTACTCGTCGAGACGGATCCGCAGATCGGTCTCCCGCTGCGGTTGAAAAAGCTCGTGGAATGCGCCCATCTCGGACTCGTCATCGGCGCCGGTGCGGATCTCCGACGGACACGAGGTTCCGAGCTGGGCGTAGGCTGGCCGACCGTACCTCAGATCGTTGAAGACCGGCCGCATCCTCGCGGTCACCCCGGCGGCAAGATCGGCCTGATCCGCAGCGCCGAGATTGGGGTCTTTCTCGAGCGCCGCCTCGATCACCGCGCGCACTGCCAGGTCCGGCTGGCAGCGATACCGGCGAGGGACCGGCGATCCTTCGGGGATGAAGGAGAAACGGAGACACCCCTCCTGCTTGCGGGCCGATCTGACCGGGGCGGGCCAGGTGTCTGGATCCGCCAACTGGGCGAGCAGGATGCTGTTCGACACCAGCCGCAGCAGCCTGGTGTGGATCTTGCCGATGACGGTGCTTCTCTCGATGGAAAGCTCACCCCCGGCCTCCACGCCGTCGGGATGGGCGTAGGCGACGCCGCTCTGAGCGGTGGCGTCAATGATGCTGTCGCGGATCTCGACCCGCGAACCGATCCCAATGCGGACGCCGCCGATGATGGAGTCGGTGATCTCCACCTTCACATCGGAGGCCTCGACGACGAGGCTCGGTTGATTCGGCTTCTGCGGGCTGCCGTCGCGCTCGAGCCCAATTCCCGGCACCAGGGTGCAGTGGCGGATCAGCAACCGGCTCAGCTCGTTCCCCGCGGCCTCAGGAACCCTGACGGCGCCCCCGGTGATCAGAAGGCCATTGAGAGATACCACGCCGTCGGCGCCTCCCGTGATCTCGAGATCGCCGTTGATCACCATGGTGGCGCGGTGCTCGTTGGCGGCTCGCAGCTCGATCTTCTCGCCGCCGTCGACCGTGATCGCCAACGCCTCGGCGTACCGCCCGCTGTCGTCGATCTCGACCACGCCGCCGCCCTCGCGGTCGTCCAGCGCGTCCTGGATCGACGAGCCGGTCACGACATTGCTGATCGGAGTCAGCTCGTTGTCGAGGCTGGTCCGACGCTCGTACTCACCGCCACCCATGTCGGCAGAGAAACCCCAGTGATAGTTCACTTTGACCTTTCTCGAGCCCGAGGCGGTGGGGAAGGCGATCCGGCCGAGCACGGGGTCGATAGCGATCTTGGTCGGTGGGACGTGCGCCCAGGCGCCGCCCCCGACATCGGAGAGATCGCAGACCGTGACCTCCGAGGGGTCGACCGGGCCTGAACCGGTTGCCAGGAGCAGACTCAGGTCCTCGCCGTAGTAGTCGTCCAGGTGGGCATCGAGGACGCGGCGACTGATCGCTTCCGGGACGTTGAGCGGTTCCGCCAGATGAGTGATGTCGTCCTCGGTCTGCGGCAGGTTGAACAGCTGGGTGTTGTTCCCCAGGGGACTGAAGAGGTAACGACGGCCATCCAACTTGAACGCCGGCGACCCGGTGAGCGAGTGCGCATCCAACCGCCACACGAAGATCCCGATGTTCGGCACGTTGTATCGCCCCTTCTCGGTGGCGATGCGCCGCACCGACACGGTGTGGGCGGCAGTCTCGAACGCCGTGCCGAGCCGCTCCAGCGGCTCCCACCGGCGCTGATCCGGGGCGTAGACCGACGCCGGGAGGTGGTGGTTCATGTTCTGTGTCCAGCCGAGAAGCCGGAAGAACTCGACAACCCTGGCGTTCCAGCCGGTGACGTCGCGGGCCAGCTGCTCGAGCATGCAGGCGGTGCCCTTGCGGCGCCGGTAGGCAATCGTGTTGGCGACCTCCGCCCGGCGACTCCTCGTCTTGGGGACGACGCCGTGCAGCGTGCGGTTGCCGACCAGGTCACCGATGTAGGGAACCACCCACTCGGCGCAGGTTTCGATGAAGAGGTCGTCGTAGAGCTGATCGAGATCCTCCTCGAGGACGGCGAATTGCTCGGCAAAGACCGTGAGGAACTGCTCCAGCGGTCCGCCCTGCTCGGCGTCCCTGAGGCGATAGATCGCCGGAAGCAGCTCGACAATCCGTTCATGAGGCGTCTTCATGACGTCACCACCAGTTTGTCCAGCGGCCCGGAGCTCAGGGTGAGGAGCTCGGCGCCGAGCATCGCGCCATCGGCGTCGGGCTCGGGACATTTCGCCTCGAGCCACGGATCCGGAGGCGGCGATTGACCCACCCTGTTGAACGAATCGAGATCCACGGCGACCACGCCGTCGACCTCGTGCAGCACCGCGATGATCTCGGACCGCATCACCGGTTGGGTGAACGCACGCGCGTCGAATGAAAACGCAGCCCGGAGCGCCGCCGCGGCCGCAGCCAAGACCTTCTCCGGCAGATGGTCCGGATCGACGACGATCGAACCGGCTACCGTGAAGTACGCGGGGCGGTGGGGCACGACCTCGAAGCTGACGTGGGGGTCGCCGTGTTCCGTGAGTGCATAGCCCAACGCGCTGTGCGTGGCGCCGCCGCTGGGGATGACCGCCCCATTGGGACCGGCGACGGTGAGAAAGATGTGGTTGGCTCGGCCGTCCCAGGTCCAGTCGCCAAGCGCCTTGTCGATCCCGGCGAAGTCGCGGGCGTAGTCCTCGTAGTCGAGCAGGGACACCACCCGATCCAGGGTGCGGACTGTGATCGGCGCATTCCGCCGGGCGTTGGCGATGGTCTGCGGGTCCTCGGCCCCCTCCGCGGCCACCGGATTGATGACGTCTTTGGCACCGAGGGGCCGGGTCATGAGCAGGCTGAGCTGTCGCGCGTCCACCATGGCCTCGGTGCCGATGCCCTTGCGGTAATTGGCTCGAAGGTTGAGCTGCCCGGAGGGGAGACGGGCGCCAGAAACGCCGTCGCCGAATTGTACAGTGGTCGTGCCGTCTTCGGCGGTGCGGGTGGTGAAGACTCGATCCTCCGGCTCGCGGCCGTAGAGGGTTTCTTTCTCGTTCCACCGCACGTCATCGACCCGCACCTCCAGGGTCGAGGCGGCGCCTCCTCCCGATGACGAGGTGACGTGGGTGAGCGGCGTCTGCTTGAGTTCGAAGCTCTGGTAGGGGATGGTGGCGTCGCCACTGCCGAGGATCTCGACGGCGGTCTCGCCGTGGGTGGCCAGTACCACGTTGCCGTTGATCGCCACCGTGTCGCGTCGGTACGATCCGGCGAGCGACGGTTTGAGAAAAAGCTTGGTCCGGCCGCCCGAGGCGAGCTTGGTCTTCTTCAGCGTGACGACCTCGGACAACCGCTCCCCGGTCGTGTTGTCGAGACCGGTGACAGCCAGCCGTCGGCCCTTCGTCAGGCCCTCGATCCTGGAGTCCAGAATCACCGTGGCGCCAGTGACGACCGAGCTCATGGGCATTTCGGCGAGTTCGAGCTTCTCCGAGCCGGCGAGAACAACGGCGTCGCGGAGTTTCGAAAGGCTCGCATCGGTGCTGAACTTCCAGTCGGTGTCCAGCGTCAACTCGGTGACTCGTCCGCTGATGCCGTACTTCGCGAGCGAGGTCGTGCGGACCGATGTCGCCTTTCCGAAAATGAGTGTGCGCGCGGCGGCAACCTCCTGACCTCCGACCATGGCGACGATGATCACCATCGGGCCTTCTGCAGCCACGAACTGCCGATCGACCGCGACCCAACTTCCATCGTTGATGTCGTAGTTGCCGTCCAGGGGAAGAATCTTCGAGGTCATTCCGCCCAGCGGCCAGTCACCCCACGAGGCCGGATCGAGCACGGTATTGCCGCTGTAGGTCGGTTTTCTTCCGGCGTTGTGACCGAACGGCGCCGCCTTCGCCCGCATCGCCCAGTAACCCTGCTCGACCGTCCCGGTGAGGGGTTCGGAGTGGCGCACGACCTCCTCGAGATCGACCCGGGTTCGCCCCTCCTTGGCGTCAACCGAAACCTCTCGGATACGCCGGGGAACCGCCCGGATGGCGCCGTCGTACGTCCCGATTCCAAGCAGCCACCCACCCGGTTCGAGATCGAGATCGGCCCCCTCGAACCAGACCTCGTCAGCCGACACGTCCAGAGTGGTCGCTCGCGACCGACGCGGCCGCATCGCGTTCCACTCGGCGCGGGCCTCGATCTTCTCGACTGTCTCGAAGACCTGAGGTTTCTCGTCGGGGCCCGGGACGCTCTGGACCTTGAGACCCGTGTCGATCACCGCCCGCCCCGTCGGACCGGGGGTGCTCAACATCGCACGCTCGGCATCCGCGGTCGCCGCCACCGGCTCGTCGATGGTGAAGGCGAGACAGGCGTTGGCCGCGACACCGGGCTTGAGACGGTAGCCGATCAATCGTGACAGCTCGATCAGCGACTCTCGCTCGGTGGCGGTGCCGAGAAACGCCTCGTTGGCGAGGCGCTCCTGGTAAAACGTCAATACATCGGCGGTGGTCGCCCAGGCGTCGATCAGAGCGATCGCGAAATCGCGATCGTCGCGGGTCCTGAGATCCGCCAGCGCCGGCAACTGTGCCGACGTCAAGCCCGCCAGCATGCTCTCCTTGAAATCGGCGTGGGTGCCCACACGGTAGACCACTGCCGGCAGCCCCGGGCGGTTGAACACCACCCCCGGGGTCGAGGCGGCGACCCCTTCGCAGCACCCGCAGTCGTCGAGACGTCGGCCGAGGCCGTCAACCGGATTGTTCACTTGCCACCCTCCAGCTGCAGACGCAGAACGCCGTTCTCGGGGAAGTTCGGGTCGTTGTCGAGACGGGCGATCTCGAGCCTGCCCATCTCGATCCTGCCGGTTTCGAGGGGGTCTTCATCCGGCGCGAGCAGACGCTGGAAGACCGTCGGTTTCACGCCATCGACCCCGGCCACGTTCTGGATCGCGGCGATCACAGGGCTCAGATACACGGTGTCGCCGAAGCTGAAGTTGTCTGGGTGGAAAACACCGCGCCGCCCGTCACGGCTGTCCCGGTTGGAGAGAATCCGAAGCAGGGCCTCGCGGACGTCGGAGCGGAAGTGATCGGGCGAGACGCAGACCTCGACCTCGATCTCCAGCGGCACGAGGTCCGGCCCATCGACCTCGAGATCGTAGCCGGCCATTCGGAATCTCTCGACGTGATCCCGCAGATCGGTCTCGAAGCTGTCGTCGGTCCCGCCACCGCCCAACCGATCGGCGGTGAGAAAGACCGTGTGCCAGCTCCCGGTCCAACGAAAGCTCGCCGCCGCGCGCTGGATTCCGGCCAGCCGCTCGCTGACCTCGGCGTAGTCCTCGGCGCTCACCGCTCGCTCCTGGGTCCTGAACGCACTCGGCGCGCGTTGCCGCACGTCCTCGGTGCTTTCGGTGTCGATCCCGCCACAGGCCGGCAGCGGATTCCGAACCCTAGTGATCTCGGGGATCATCGACGCGATATGCACCAGCGCCTCGGCGCCGATGTTGCCGGCGGTGCCGTTGCCGATCCGGTAGCCGGCCGTAAACCTGGTCCCGGGTTCCGGTCGCGCGCCGTGGATGTCGTCTCCGAACCGCAGCCGCGCGCCGCCGTCGGACTCGGTCTCGACGACGAACTCGGTGATCAAGCGTCCGCTCGCCAGCAGATCACGCCTCGGCTCCCAGGTTGCGGTGTCTCCGTTGAGCTCGCTGTCGAGCTTGATCACCGGCGTCACCTCGCGGAGATCGGCGGTACTCGCCGCGGACGCCGGTCTGCTCGAGTCGTGGGGAGCGGCGTGGGTCAGCGGTCCATCCGGCAAAACCGGCCGGAACCGGGGCTGGACGGCGTCCGGAGGCGGCCGTTGGCAGCGATCGTCGGTCGGTTCTTCCGGTCTGTAGAGCCTGGGATCCGGCACGGTTCCGATCGCCCGACCCTCGAGGCTCATACCGTGATCCGCGAGCACCACGTTGCCGCGGGCGACGCTGATGTCGTCGATGACCGCCCCGCCGCCGTCCGGCACCGCCGAGATGCAGAAGGCCATGGGCAGGGCGTCGGCCTGAGCCCATTCGATTTCCGTCACCTCCTGTGGCGCGGGATCGTTCTCGGTCAGCTTGTCGATGAGAGGGTCGGTCCCGTCGAAGACATCGACCCGGGTGAGGCGAACAGCGTGCCGCCGGGTCGGGTCCGCGTCGGCTCCGTTGCCGGTGCGAGGTCCCCGGATTTCTTCGAAGATCAGCACGTCGCCGACGGCGAGATCGGGGTAGTGCCCGCGCAGAGTGGCCCGGATCGCCCCCTCCGGCAGGCAGCAGCGGTCGTCGCTCCAGGTGTAGAACCGGAGTTCGTTGTGCGCCTGGTAGAGCTCGTCCAGCGGCTCGACGGTCTCGAAGACCGCCCGCGCCTCTGCCAACACATTGACATCGTCCGGGATCCGCAGCGACCGGTCCGAGATCCTCGTCGCCAGCGCGGTCCCGGCGGGGAGCACCGGGTCCTCCGACGCCGGAGGCTTTTTGACATCCGCGCTGACCTCGAGGGCGACCCAGCAGCGCGCGTTGCAGCCGTCGCTGATGAAGTAGTCGACCAGCCGCGCGTGGCGCCGCACCGAGATCCGGCTGCGGGCGGTGCCGAGATAGGCCTCGGTGGCCACCGCGTCCTGCTGGTAGCTCAGTTGATCGCCGAGGTGCGCGAAGAGCTCGACCATCGCGACCCCGACATCGGCCGGGTTGCGCTCGGTCCACTGCGGCGCCAACACCGCCATCCGGTCGAGCATCAGACGGCGAAAGCTCGCATAGTCCTTGGCCAGATAGTCGATGTTGGGCTCGGTCTTCTTCTCGGTGGGACAGACCCGCGTGCGCTTGCAGTCGAAGTCGCTGGGGCATTCGGCCTTGAAGCTGAAGTCCACCGCCGCCAGCTGCGGGTCGAAGCCAACGGGGGGATCGGAATGGGTGGCGTCGAGGACCAGGCGAAGGGTGTAGATCGAAAAATCTCCGGGCTTGTCCACCTCGACGGTGATCACCTTGGCCTCGTCGCCGGTGCCAACCGACACCCCGACCACGGCGATGCTCGTGATCCGAACGCCCCCCTCGATCCGGACGCTGTGGAGACCCAGCCCCGTTCCGTCGTAATCGTTGAGCAGGTGGACGAACAGCGTCTTCTGACGATCGGCCTCGCTAGGCGCCTCCAGATCCTGGACCTCGATGAAGTCGATGCCGTTGAGGTCGCTGCCGCGGACGGCGTTGCGACGGCGGCGGTCGCAGCAGAAGTAGATCATCCCTGCACCCCCCCGCGTTCGAACTCGGCGCTCCGTCGGGCGCCGGTCTTGCGGATGGCGTAGTCGACCCGGACCCGAAGGGTGGAGTCGTCCGCCACCACCTCGACCGCATCGACCTGAATGAGATCTCCGAGCCACTCGTTCAACGAGCCTTCGACCATGAACTGTGTGGCGGTGGCGAGCTCCTCGCTCGCCGGGCCGAAGACCAGCTGCAGCAGGGCGCAGCCGAAGGTGGGACGGTTCACCCGCTCACCGGGGGCGGTGAACAGCACCTGCTCGATCAGATCCCGCACGTGGATCTCGTAGTCGGTCTCGCCGGTGCGGCCGCGGCTGTCGAAACGGAAGGGAAAGCTCAGATCCATGGCAACCTCACGTCCCGTTGACGCGCATTTGGGTGACGGCGACGATCAGGGGCGTTCCGGTGGGCGCGCAGACAGACTGACTCGTGGCGAGGATGACGGGTTGCCCCCCGGCGAAAACCCGTGTTGCTCCGGTGATCCACTGCGCCGTCACACAGGGTCCGTTGGCGGCGATCGGCGGCGGAAGCGAACAGCCAGCCACCGCATACGGTGTCGCCAGGGTCACCACCGGCTGGCCGCTCACCGTCACCCGTGGGAAGGGCGAGATCGGTGTCGCCTGTCCCGCATGGGAGCACATGACCGTGGCGCCAAGGTGAACGAGTGGTCCCGGCATGGCCAGCCCTCACACCACCGTCAGGGCGCCGGCGTTGATGTCCACCGTCGGTCCCATCAGGGTGATCGTGGCGCCCTTGCCGTTGGTGATGGTGATCCCGACCTCGCTGACCGAGATCATGGCGCCGGTGGTGGTCTTGATCATGATTCCTCCCGTCGGTCCCGGAACATCGCTGATCTGGATCGAGTTCTGGCCGGTGGTCTGCATGGTGATTCCGGGAACCGCCGGCGGGACGATGAGGGCGGTCGAAGGCACCTCGGCAGGAGAACCCCAAAAGCCGCCGACCCAAATCGGGTAGTCGGGATCGCCCTGCTCGAACTCCACCCACACACCGGCGCCAATGGCCGGCAGGGCGAAAAACCCCATCTGCATCCCCGCCACCGGAGCGCACGGCATCGCCCAGCTCGACAGCGCGATCCCCGACACATCCGGGACGAGCACCTGGATACGTCCCTGTTGCATGGGGTCGATGTTGTTGACCACCATGGCGCGGTACTTGCCGAAAAACCTCTGATCGTCTGTCATGCGGGCACCTTTTGAATCGTGGAGACCAGACCGTTGCGGGCCAGCTCGAAGCTCTGGGTGTAGCGGCCGCGGGAGATGTTGTGGGTCACGCTTTTGACATAGTAGAGACCGTTGAAGGCGGTCCCCGCGCCGCGCACTCCGACCAGCCGCCGCGCCTTGAGCAGCTTGCCGTACCGCAGCACGTCAAGACTGCCCTTAGCTGTGGCAGCGTCGGCGGACTTCGCCGCTTTGGCGATCCCTACGATGGCCGCCTTGACCGGCGAGAACTTGGCGGTCTCGTTGATCGGCTCGATCTTCTTGGGTATCGGCGGCACGGCGCCGAGGGGCGGGCTCAACGGTGTGATGTCCGGCACCGGGATCGGGATCGGCGCCTTGGTGGCGGCGTTCTGGATCATCAGCACCGGCAGGGTCTTCTTCTCCGAGTCGAAGTTGAAGCTCATGGAATCGACGTTGGTGTGGGCGTCCATATCGACATTGAGCGCGGGTTGCGGCATTCCGATGCGGATCTCGGGCCCCCAGTACGCGAAGCTCGTGCCCGCGGTGGGTCCCGGCTCGACATAGAAGACATATCCGACATAATCCGCGAGCGCTTTGATGTACGCGAGGTCCTTTCCCTTGTGGCGCGGAATCCGGTCGGTGGGCACCGGCACGTCGATGAGCACGCTGGGGATGATCTTGGGGATGATCCCGAGAAAGGCGTACTTAGCGACGATCAGCGCGATCCGCGCTTCGGGCGGCATCGCGGGGTAGGGGATCCCGCTGAAGTCGATGTAGTCCATCACCCGGCTCAGGTCCTCGCCGGTGACCGTGAGATCGGCAAAGGCCGGATCGTCACCCGAGCTCACCTCGTGGTTGGTCACGACCCCATCGATGAGGACCTCCGACGCTCCACCGATGGTGGCGGTTAGGATCACCCGAATCAGAGGTATCGGGCTAGCCCCCGAGAGTAGGAACAGGGTGTGAAGCGGGGACCGCGTGCCGAGTTTGAAGCGAAGCTGGAAAGCGCTCGAGCCCTCGCTCCTGGTTGTCACCTCCACCGAGGTCAGGGCCTCGATCACATCCCGGCCCACCGGGACCGGAACCGCGGGACCGATCATCAGCGAGAGGTGGACCCCTTTAAGCACCCGAAACCCCCTTGGGGAGCGTGACGCGGAGCACTCGGCCGACGGTCTCGGTGAGCTCGCGGGGTCGCATCACACCGTTGCCGTCGCACAGCCGCCAGAAGAGCTCGGGATCAGCGAAATGCCGATTGGCGATGGTGTCCATCCGCTCGTCCCCCGCCACCGTGTGCACGTCCACCGCCGCCAGCTGGTCCGGGTCCGGAACGAATCGCCGGCGCAGGTAGACCAGGGGAGTGCCGTCGGCGCGAGTGACGGTCACCGTCGCGATCCCGTGATAGCGGCTGGTTGCAGGAAAACGCTCGGTCGCCGGAGCGGCGAGCTCCATCAAAGCGGTTGCGGGGTCCTTCACGGCAGCTCTCCGATCCCGAGGCTCGAAATCACGCCGCCGAGCCCCTTGTCGGCTAGACCTTCTTTGCGTTGCAGATAGCTCATGAACAGGCTCCCTCCGCGGTGGCTGAACCCGAGATCGTCGACGGTGAGCACCCTCATGCCGAGGCTGAGGCGCGCCCGAATCGGGTTGAGTGTGGGGTCAAAGGCCTCCTCGGTGACGCTGAACTCGTTGATCCGCACCGGCAGGATCCGGCTGTTGGACCAGATGAAGAGCACCACCGGGGTCTCCATCGGCGCGATCTCGAGGGTGCCGCTGCGCGCCAGCGCGTCGTTAGACTGCAACTGAGTACTGGTGGGATAGACGATCGTTTCGATGGCCGCCAGTTGCGGGTGGATGCCGAGCTCGACGGCGTCGGCGTGCTCGTCGGGAAACTCGAGCTGATCGGTGGCGTCGATCACCGCTTCGATCGTCAGGGTTTCGACGGGCGGGCCCTTGAGGCGCATCGCCTGTGACCGGTCTCCCCCTTCCGGCACGACATCCTGTACCTGCAGCGTCCGGTTGAGGGACTGGGGGTTGTACTGCAGGGCGATGACCCTCTCCACCGCCGAGGTCCCGGCATTGACGAGCACCAGGCCGGCCTTGAGCAGTCGCGGGGCGTTGGGAAAGGTCGTCATGGGCCGAATACCTTTGATTTGAGCGCCGCCTTGCAGGCGTTCTTCAACGCCTCAGCGTCCTTGCCGCTGGCCGGAGATGCATCGATGGCTGCGTCGCAGCCCTTCTCGGTGCCGGCTTCGAGACCCTTCTTCGCCCAGCCGCGAAGGGTCTCTCGCGTGTCCTTCGAGATCGGCAGCGCCTTGAGGATCGGGTCGACAAAAGCCTTGAGGGCTTTGTTGACCACGATCTCCTGGCCACTGCGTTTCTTCTTGGCGAGCTTGCGATCGAGCTCCTCGATCCGGCGCTGGTTCTCCTGCATTTTCTTCCAGAGATCAGGAGTCGGCTCCTTGCGAGGAACGAGGGGGCCTGTTTCCTGTGGGATGGTGATCTTGGAGGGGTCGAACTTCGGTTTGGGCTTCGGTTTAACGACCGATCCGATGGACACATCGATCACCACCCTGCGGTTCTCCGCGTTCTGCACACCGTCCTTCGTGGGCACCACGGGCCGGCTCTCGCCCACCGACGTCGCCGGGATCTCACCGACCTTCTTGAGATCCAGCGTCGTGTTCTTGAGCGCGGCGGCGAGCAAGGTTTTGACCGCGTCCGCACGCTTCTGTCCCAGCCCCTCGTTGTGCTCCTCTGTGCCGGACCGGTCCGTGTGCCCGGTCACTTTAATCGAGGCCCGTCCGTCGCGGAGCATCGAGGTGTGCAGCGACACGCCAAAAACCAGGCTGTCAATCTTCTTGAGATGGACGCTGGTCGGTTTCGGGCTGTCCAGCGCGAATCCACCGAGGACCGTTGACCACTGTTGCCGTGGGATCACCCTCGGCTGGGCTTGTTTCTCCGGTTGGTCGCCTTTCGCCGGTTGCCTCTGGATCGCCCGTGGAGCGCCACCGAGCTCGCCCGTCGATACGCTCCCACCGGAGATCAATTTCCCGGAGGCTGCAGTAGCCCGTTCTTCAGTCCCCGCGCCCGATCCACCCCGGCTCTGCTGAACCACGTGCGCCAGTTCGTGCGCCAGCAGATGCTGCCCGCGCGCCGATTTCGGCTCGTACTGACCTTCACCGAAGACGAGGTCCTCGCCGAGGGCGAAGGCACGGGCTCCCTCGGAGGCGGCGAGAGCGGCGGCGGCCGGTCCGGTATGGACCCTGACCCGGCCGAAGTCAACGCCGAAGCCGGTCTCCATCCGGCTCTGGGTGCCGGGATCCAGCTCGCGACCGCCAGTCATCCGTTTTCCGGGGTCGTCGAGCCGGCGTCGGCTGGGCTCGTCACGATGCCGACCCCGCACCGAATGGTGGACACCATCACCGCTGCGTCGCGAGCTGCGCTTCAGAATCATTTCGGCGGTGCTCCTTTCAACGGGATCAGCGGAATCGCAGGCTTGCCCCGGCGGACGCGCGCGTAGTACCGCCGGACCTTTGACCTGTATCTCGAGACCAAAGCCCTCGGCTCGACGAGCCGGCGTTTGCGGAATCGTCTCTTTTTTCCAATCAGCTCGAGCAGCTTGTCCCGTTGGATATCGAAGTCGAGGATCAGATCGAACCGAGCCATCTCGATGGCCGGTCGCAAATGCTTCTGCTGCAGCGAGCCCGGAGGAAATCTCCTCAACAGCTTGAGCGCGAAGTCATCAAAATCCTCTTCCGGTTTGCGGGTGGCGTCGATGCTCGCACCGAGCTTCCAGCGGTCGCGGGCCCGCAGATAACGCCGGTGATACCCGACATATGAGTCCGCCACCTTGAGGAGCCTTTGGAGTCCCGTTATCTCGGCATCGAGTTCGGGCCATGACTCGGGTTTTGCCGCCTCGCCTTTGAGGATCTCCTGGCTGGGTCTTTTCATGAGGGGACCGAGGCGTTTGGCGAAGTCCTTTTCGAGGCTCTTCACAAGATCGGTGTAGGCGTCGCGAAGGCTCTTCTTAAACCTCGTTTTGCGTGCATTGGCGCCTACTTTGAATTTCTCGAATCTCCGGCTGAGCTCTGCCCCGTACCGGTAGACCCTTCGCAGCAATTCGATGTGTGCCTCGCCAACTTTCCACGCCTCGCTCCATCCCTTGACCGGGATCCGTTTGCGGGGTTTCGCGTTGATCACCTCGTTGAACTTCGCCGTCTCGAGATGGGCGAGGCGATTCAATAGCGATTTCTTGACCGGCAATCCACCGTGTTTCCACACCAAGGTCCTGAGTCGGGCGTCCTTGACGTTGTCCTCGAGCCCGGAGCCCACACCCGTGAACTCCTTTTTGACCCTGTCACTCTCCTTGCGCAACAGGTACCTGACGAAGATTTCGCGGTACATGAATTCGAACTTTTTGGGCGCCTTGCCCTTGTCTTTCTCGGGCCTGAAGAGGAACGACTCGAAGGTCTCTGCGAAATCCTCGTTGGGGTTGGTCCTGGCATAGGTGCTGACAAAGCGGGCGCTTGACAAATAGCGCCAGTAGGTTTTTGGGTCACCGTATCTCGCCCAACGGTAGTTGAACCCACCATGGGTGACAAATGCGTCGTTGGCCTTGTTCAAGCGATGCTGATCGAGATTGGCTGGGAGGCCGTTCGGCAGACCTTCGTCCTTGACAAGCTTGTATAGTCCCGACGCGTCGAACCGTTTCCACTTGGAGATCTTTCCGAACTCCGCATGGAACGTGGGTGCGTCGTCGTGGATCGTGTGCCCGAACTCATGGGTGGTAACTCCACGCTCGAGCTTCTTGAACAGGGTGATGTACGTGGGGCCCGCCAAGCCCGCGTAGGTCGGATTCTTCGGGTCGGTGGAGGCGCGACGGAACTCCCGATTCCTCTCGTTCGCATACACGAACTGGGGTGGGATCGCGCGGAGTATCTTATCCATCTTGTCGAGATCCGCGATGGTCCAATTCCTGGCGAAGCTGCGATCGAGGGCGCGGTTGAACTCCTTGTTCCACTTCAGCTCAAGGTTGAACTCGTGTCCCTTGACGACGAGAAGGCGCTTGAGCCTCCCCTTGAACCGTATATTGATCTCCCTGATCGATGCCGCATTGCCGCCCTTTGTCGCTGCCTCAATTTCCGCCTTGTAGTGCGTCAGCTCGGTTGCGAGGTCCTTGGCGGCGCCCTTCAGCAGGGCCTCGACGTCCGCCTTTGTCAGCCTCCTTCCCTGCATGGTCTTCCGGCCGACCGCCTTCCGTCCCTCGATCTTGAAAATGGCCGTCAACTGTTTCTTGAGCACCTTGAAGTCCGCTGCGTTGCCGGCACCAACCTTTTCTTCGAACCGTTTCGCGAGCCCGGCGTCGTCGATGTCCGAGCGAAACTCGCCAAGACGGTTGCTCTCGTTGAGCAGTGCTGCCACGTCGGGGCCCGAGCTCTTTTCGAGCAGCACGACGACAGCCTCTTCCTCGGCCTTGTTCAACCACCACATGGCGATGAAAGCGTCGAGGTAGAGCGCCTTGACCTTGCGCCGCTTGATGGCGGTGGACAGCAGCTTCAGCAGCTCCCTGTACTCGGCACCGTGGTAGTCGTCGAGCAGCTGACTGAACCTACCTCGGCTGTCGATCTCCTCGAGGGCGTCGTCGACACGATTCTGCTGCCGTGCCTTGGTCAGGACCTTGATGCCCGCCTGCTCATCCTCGTCCAGGGTTGCGCCGTCGAGAAGGTGCTCCATCAAGGTCGCAGACTCGCGCGACTTGACGTCGAGCCCCGGCCAGACCTTGGACTGGGTGAGCTCGCGCACGTCGTCGTCGT
>Ga0316198_10001323_pt1 | contig 14442 bp, 6 predicted proteins | sample OudBieAanoxic_MG_FD_204935 | JGI IMG/M metagenome (GOLD analysis project Ga0316198, IMG submission 204935) | Coastal sediment microbial communities from Oude Bieten Haven, Netherlands - site A anoxic | ecosystem: Environmental > Aquatic > Marine > Coastal > Sediment | place: Netherlands...
ATCCGTCCGCTTTGACAGAGTTTGATATTTGCTAAGCTCAATTATTTTCTCTTTTTCAAGCTCTAGGACAATATTTTCGAGCTTACTATTTTGTGTGTCGTCAATAAGCAAAATATGATCGTCTTCCACAAGGTCAATACTATTCTTTAAATCTTCACTGATTGTTTTCTCCTTCCCGCCGTCATAATGAATTAAATCAAATTTCTCACCATTTAATGCTTGCATAACTTTAGTGGAATCGCCTTTTGTTAACTTTAATCTTCCAGGAAAAGACCTGTTAAGATAGCTAAAGCACTCCTCTGTATAAGCATGTTGGCACGTATCAATTATCGTGATCTTGGTGTCTTTATTTGCCAGAAGCATTATTAATGCCGAATGTCCGGCATTAAATCCGATTTCAAGCACCTTGTTTCTACTTTTAATTAAGTTGGCAAGGTTACGCCGTTTCTCTTTAAGGCTGTCAACAGGCATACCATTGATCGCATCCTGTAAATTTACATAAAAAAGATTGCCATCTAAAAAATCACATTTATTTTGCACTAGAGTCAAAATATCCTTTAAATATGGTCGAGCCTTCTTTTCAAGATTATCAAGTTCCTCATAACCCTTGGGGCGTCTAAAAACCATTAAGTTCTGTCGATGATTTATATTCTTTTCGTTACACGCCAGACGAATATTTCGGGTCAATATATCTTGAAAAATCATTCCCCGTTTTAGAAACTCGCTCTTCCAGTCCTCCTCATCCCGTTCTGCAATATGCCCATGACCTCCTTGCCCAACTCTGGCACCTGAAAACACGATCCAGTTGTCTGTATGGGAAACCAGGAAATCAAATAGGAACTCATGTTTTTCTCGGGGTATATGCTCAGCGACCTCGATTGACATCACGAGATCAAACTTTTGTTCCAGCGGCTCCGGATGTCTATCCGTAAAAATATCGATGGCTAATTGCTTAGGCCCGTTGGGTGTTTCAAAGACTCCGCCCATGGGTTCGGGCTCTATGCCGAAAACCTTCTTTGTATCAAGCTGTGTCTTAAAAAAGTCGCAATACAGGCCCAGACCGCATCCAAACTCGAGAATACTCGCAGGTTTGAGGGTGCGGGCAACATATTCTGCCATTCCATTGTTGAAGTTCGGCCCATAACGGACCAAATGTTCCTGAGCTGTCCAATGGGTTCTCTCGCCACCAGTGGTCGTAGGAAAGCTTGGGTCCACAAAGTTGCTGAACTTCTTTTCAGAGTCCCGACTATTTCTGTCGATCTTTTCTAGCGTCGTTGCCGAGAAACTCTGTTCCTTCCAGTCGGCTGCAAGGAAGTGGCAGTCTGTTCGCTCAAACATGTCGAGTTTGCTTTCTGAATCCTTGTCAGACAGCAAGTGTTTCACGAAAGCATTTTGCCCCGGCAAGTGAAGGCGCTGGAAGAGATGGTGGGGAAGTAATGCGATAGTGAGCCGTTTGTCATGAGTCTCGCCTGTCACCACAGAATCATAACAGGTGAATCTCTGTTGGTCGTGGTACATGAAATAGGGGCGGGTATTGTCAGTGTCCCAACGGAACGATTTTTCCTGGAGAACCCTGTTTAATGAAACCTGGTCATCACCTGATACAGCCACGTCTGCCGCAAGCTCATCAAGCAGCTCTCTGGTTTGCCGGCAGCTCTTCACGAAGAAAAGGCCGCAACAGAAGACAAACCCCTGAATGTCTGCAACATCGGCGGGCCAGATGGTTCCCTGGGAGACGATAAGTTCGTGGGTTGAGTTATCAAAAAACGCTGGAAAGGGGTTTCTCAGCCAGATGGCGTCGGCATCCGAATGAAGGAAGCTGATTCCCGCCGAGCAGAGCGCCTGAAAAATCTGCATCCGCATAATCCACAGCTTGCTCAGGTCACCTTCCAGTGGCGAAAGAAAGGTTGGAAAGCCGTGATCCTCCAGGTAGCGATGGATCTCTTCATCAAGAGATATCACCAGATAGTTCTGGATGCCTAAGCGGTGCATAGCCACCAGCCAGTTGAGAAGTACCTCCCGGTACCGGCTGTCAGAAAAAACCAGGACGACTTTGTCGCGGTCCGCTCTGTTGTTTACCAGCCGGATTAGTGCGTTTGTGTCTATCTGCATGGGCGAAAGATGAAAGTGGATTGTATATGAATTGTTAGCAATTCGTATGCCATGACATGCATGCTGTTCATATCCCGGTTTCAGTGGAATGCGGACGGCAAGCCAGTTTTGTGGGAGTGCGTGACAAAAAGAGCCTTGTAGATGTGAGCCAGAAATTTGACGGACTGTGAATCTATTAATTGTCAGATCTGTAAGGGGTTAACAGTGTTGTGTATTTGGCATGTTGCTTGCTTTGCGTACTGATGGTGGGCTGTGCATGGAAAGCACCCAGGCTGTCCTGCTATTCCGGAACCATTCCGTATCAACAGGAATAAACGATGATTATTTGGCTGGCGTCTTATCCTAGAAGTGGTAACACTTTTTTTCGTGTATTACTGAACAGTGTTTTTGCAACAAAAACCCATTCAATCTACAACGACAAATTCGATATCGGGGCAGACAAAAACCTGTCAGATGTCGTTGGCCACGAGTTTCTTCCCGAGGACTTTACTCTTGACTGGGCCAGACGTTCGGACGAGACATTCATTCTCAAAACCCATGATTACCCCGCAGACGTATGCGACGATGATAAAGTCATCTATCTGCTAAGGGACGGCCGGGAGAGCGTCTTATCCTATTACAATTATCATAGAGACTACACGGATCAGCAAAAATGTCTGTTAGATATCATTGCCGGCGATACACTGTTCGGCGGTTGGGGGGAGCATGTTCTGGCTTGGGCACCCGGCACCAGACCCAATACACTGCTGGTGCAGTTTGAAACGCTGGTAAACGATCCGCTGGGGCAGGTAGACAGGATTGCTGAATTTACCGGCTTTAAATCGGTTTCCGACAGCCTTCCGACGTTCGAAGAGCTGCACAATACAGGACCCAGGTTCTTCAGAAGCGGAAAAACGGATTCCTGGAAGAAAATATTCTCGGAGTTCGATCACCATGCTTTCTGGCTGAGAAATTATACTCAGATGATCAGTTACGGGTATGAGCAGGGTATACCCGGCTTGTTTCGTTCCAATCCTGCAGAGGCCGCTTACCTGTCAGCCAAGCAGTTGAGGGAACGGCTGCCAGAGGGTAATTTGGAGATTCCGCCTCCACCTCCGGGTAGTGGGCTTACTGGTGAGTCACTGGAGGAAGCTTTATGCCGTCAGGGGGAATGGTTATTCCAGAAAGGTGATATCGAGGGCGCTGAATCCAGATTTCTGGAAGCTATACGGCATGCTCCAGGTTTCGCCGATGGCTATAACAATCTTGGCGTTTTATGGTGGCAGAGGGGGGCGTCCGAGCGGGCATTAGAGTACCTGACAGCCGGTCTGCGGATTACACCGGACCATCGTGAGCTGATCTCGAATTCTACGGAAATCCTTGTATCTCTCGGTAGGGAACAGGAAGCACGTACACTATGTGAACACCATCTAGACTGTATTGGTGATGATGTAATGTCACGTCTGGGTCACCCTATACCTGCCTTGTCTTTAGAGTTGGCAGCGTGCTCGCTGCCCGCCGAAACAGAGTCCGTAGAGACAGAGACTGCATCATCGGCGAGCCTTGTATCCGCCGGAGAAGCTGCGTACCTGGCAGGTGACACCAAGAAGGCTGAAGTCTGTTTCCTGGAAGCCTATGCCATGAACAGTACAGACATTGTCGCCTGCAATAATCTGGTGGTGTTGTACTGGGAGTCAGGGAACGTGGAACAGGCTCTACGCTACCTTCAAGAAGCCATGCAGTTGGACAGTGCGAATCGTGAAGTTGTCCTCAACGGTGGTCAGATCCTGTACACGCATGGCTACAAGACAGAAGCGGCTGGCTTGTATGAGGCGTATCTTGCTATTCATCAGGATGACAAGGAAGTGCTTGCGCTTTATGAGCAAACGGTATCAGACGTTGATACTGACGCATTCACAGACACTGCCAGGCCGGATCCGGAGCAGGTGACCACGCATTCTAATGAAAATGCGGAATTTGTTGATTTTTCCCTGCCCGTAAACAGGGCGCGCGCACCGAAAATAACTATTGTTATTCCCTCGTTTAATCAGGGGGCCTATCTTGAAACCACTATCGGTTCAGTGCTGGACCAGAGTTACCCTAATCTGGAACTCATCATAATGGACGGTGGCAGTACAGATCACTCCATTCAGATTATAAAAAAGTACGAGAAACACATCGACTATTGGCAAAGTCAGCGCGACGGAGGTCAATACTGGGCAGTTGATGCAGGTTTCAGCCGGAGTACAGGCGAAATCATGACCTGGATAAATTCGGACGACAAACTGCTTCCCGATTCACTGAATGCGGTCGCATCTATATTTATTCAGTTAAAGGAGGTGGACTGGATAACGGGTACTCCAAATATCATGCATGAAAATGGAGAACTCGCCTGGGTGTGTTCGATTCCACCCGTTTACAGCCGTAAGTATTATTTGGCAAAGAGATATGACTACCCCAACTATATTCAGCAGGAAGGAACTTTCTGGCGCCGTTCACTGTGGGAAAAGGCGGGGGGCAGGCTTAAGACACGTCTGAAAATGGCTGGTGACCTGGAGTTGTGGATGCGATTCTTCAGGCACTCCCGCTTGTATACCACCGATATGCTGCTTGGATGTTTCCGGCAACACAGTGGGCAGAAGACAGCCAGCGGCCTGGAGTTGTACCGCACAGAGGCGCTGAGAGAGTTAAACAAGGAAGTCACGCGCTTTAAAAAGTCGAACCAAGTCCTGCCCGAAAATGCCCCGGTCATCATGATTGCCGATGGGGCGATGTCAATACGAAAGTCTGAAGGGGGAGAAAATGAAACCAGGCAGACCTCGGGGTGCGGTGATGCATTTCTGGTTACGGCTATTGTTTCTACGTACAACGGTGAGAAATACATCAAGGGTTGCCTCGAAGATCTTGAAGCCCAGACTATTGCGGACAAGATTGAAATTATTGTGGTTGACAGTGGTTCTGAGGAGAATGAGCGCGCGATTGTCGAGGAGTTTCAGCAGTGCTACCCCAACATTGTTTACATTCGTACCGATGATCGTGAAACCATCTACTCGGCCTGGAATCGAGGGGTCGCTGCGGCAAGAGGGAAATACCTGACCAATGCCAACACGGATGACCGCCATCTCCCTGTCGCTTATGAACGTATGGTATCCGAGCTCGAAACCAATCCAGACGTAGCTTTGGTATATGCGGATTCTGCTGTTACGGGGATGGATAATTCCGATTTCGACGATGCATCGATAGAGGCTTACTTCCGCTGGCCGGAATTTAATGCGCGTAAGCTGTTTTCCGATTGTTATATTGGCCCGCAGCCCATGTGGCGCCTCTCTTTGCATGAAAAATACGGTTTGTTCGATTCTCAGATGCAAGTCGCCGGCGACTATGAATTCTGGCTGCGTGTCGCGGTCCAGGAGCCCTTCAGACATATACCGGAGGTTCTGGGGCTTTATCTCAAATCGCCAGATAGTATCCAGCACGCGCTACCGGAAAACGCTGCCATGGAAACGGAGCTTGCCAGGTCGCGTAACTGGCCGCTTGAATGGGGCGAGCGACCAGAGCCCGGTAGAAGCTATCTGGTTAGCGCCAGCGAGATAAACAGTCGTGACGATGATCCGTGCGAACCACCACCCCTTGTCAGCATAATTATGCCAACGAAGAACCGGGTGGAGCTTTTGGGGAGAGCGCTCGATTCGGTTATCGCGCAGACGTATAAACACTGGGAGTTGATTGTTGTCAACGATGGCGGTGACGATGTCACCCCTGTCGTCGATAGCAGGGCATTGGGCGGGTCTATCCGTTGTATCAAGCTGCAACAGTCAGTAGGGCAGGCGGCGGCACGGAATATTGCGTTACAGGAAGCAAAGGGACAGATTATCTGCTACCTGGACGATGATGATATCTATCTCGCCCACCATCTTGATACTGTAGTAACCGCCCTGTCGCGGGAGGGGCGGCCCTTTGTTTATACCGATGCGGTTCTGGTTCCGGAGCGATACAACAATGGCATGCCACAGGAGGAGGGTGAGAGGAGTAATCCTTACAAGCACGATGAATATTCGCGTGACCGTCTTCTTGTCAATAATTACATACCGATAAACACCTGGGCTCACTGGAAAGCGTGTGTAGATCAGGTGGGTACATTCGATGAGTCACTGAAATGCTATGAAGACTGGGAATTCCTGCTGCGATTCTCGGCACGCTACGAATTTACCCATATCGAGCAGACCACTGTCGAGGTTAAAATCAGGGTGGACCGGGTGGACAACGTTACTCGCCAGCGGCTGGCAGATACTGCAAAAGCGTATCGGACCATATACTGGCGACATGGCGACAACCTGTCCGAGGCGCTGGTTTATGAACGTGACATGAAGCTGCAGGCGCTCGAATACAATACCGAGAAGCATCGGCAGGCCGAGCATACATTGCTCGGTACTACAGTTGGCGATGTCGGCGAGCGTGCAGGGGGCCGGAACAGTCCGGGATACGTTTCTGACAAGCAGCGATCGCAGTATTTGTGTGAACAATTCCTTCACCGTGTGGAAGGATCAGGCTATACGTTGCCTTCGATACACCTGATCATGGTTGCCGACGAAAACGATATGGCGAAAATTGCCGATACGATCGACAGTCTTGATCAACAGATCTATTCAGGCTGGGGGCTCAGCATCGTATCCACTACGTCTCCTCCACACCAGGATTTTGACACTTTGCCAATGCTGGAATGGATACAGTCGGAAGATGTGGAGCCGTCGTTCGTTGATAGCGTGCGGAAATCGCCATGTGACTGGGTCGCGTCGGTGATGCCGGGGGATATCCTTGAGCCTGAAGCTCTGTCGGTTTTTGTTGACTATATCAACCAGAATCCTGGCTGGAAGTTTATCTACAGCGATGAAGACTGTATTGATGCTTCCGGCGAACAGGTCAAGCATAAATTCAAACCGGATATCAATCCGGACTACCTGTGTTCGTGCCCCTATACCGGAAATCTGTCGCTGGTACACAGAGATATGCTGGATCAGATATCCTCCGACATTGGTATACCGGCTGCTTTTTTCTACGATCTTGGCCTGAAGGTGCTCGAGAACCGTGGGGTTCCCGCAATCGGGCATGTCCCGGCGCTGCTTTACCACCAGTTGCAGGATAACGAGCGCAGGGAGGCGCGCGACAGGTGGGTGAAGCCGGTGCTTGAGGCGTATGTCAGACGGAATAATATCGACGCCCAGGTATTGACTGGTACAGCCGCAGGAACCTGCATGATCGATTACCGTTGTTCAGATAATCCCAAGGTATGTGTGGCGATCTATGTCGGTAGTGACTTTGCAAGGGTGGAGCGCACTGTAGCGAGCCTTCTGAATAAGACGGGCTACTCCAACTGGACGATCCGACTGGGTGTTGATATGACGCTCGTACCCTTGTTTGACAAATATCGAAGCGAGCAGCTGTCAGTCGATCCACTTGATAAAGATGCCAGTCGCTGTTCCTACTTCGACTGGCTGGCGCAGACCGTTAATGAAGAACACATGGTTTTCATGGACTCCGGTGTCGTCGTGTTGCAGGATAACTGGCTGGAACGGCTGCTCGCCCAGGGCCAGCGGTCGGATGTAGGTGTAGTCGGTATCCGGCTGTTGTCTCCACAGAATAAAGTGGTGCACGCGGGTATTCTTGCCGGCGTCGGGTCCTTTGGTGTTGGTGGCTGTATCGGGGAGGGCGACACCCTCGAACAGGAGGGCTATATGCAGCGTTCCCAGGTCGTACAGAACCTCTCGGCTGTCAGTAGCGCCTGTATGCTGGTCAAACGTTCACTTTATTGTTCCCTGCAAGGGTTTGACGTCGGAATAGCAGTTCAATTGTACCAGGATGTCGATTTTTGCCTGCGGGTGAGCGAGGCCGGCGCACGTATCGTGTGGACGCCCTTTGTCACCATGCTGATTTCCGATGAGCGTCTGGATACTTACGCGGGAGACGATGGTAGGCGCCGTGTTGAGCAGGATGCCCGGCAGCTCACATCGAGGTGGCTGGAAAGCCTTGCCAGGGACCCGGCCTACAACCGTAACCTGACATTGAAACAAGCGGACTTTTCCCGGGAAACGTATTTCAGTCCGGGGTGGGATCCGAATATTCGGGACTTGCCGCGAATCACCGCCTGTGGTGCTGGCTCTTATGTTGCCTGGGCTTACAGGGTGGCACAGCCACTTGAAGCATTATCCATGGCCGGCAGAGCCAGTTATGCATACGCCTCCTTCGAGGGTGATAAAAAAGAACACATGCCCAGTATTGTTGAAATGGAGCGTATTCAGGCCGACGTCCTGCTGCTATATAACACCCTGCATGACCATTCTCTTGATTCCGTTCGCCAGTACAGGAACAGGAGCAATATGTTCATGGTGTTCGGTCAGGATGACCTGCTTTTTGCCGTTCCACCCAAAAGCTCATGTTTCAAGAGAGTATACAAGGATATCAAGAAACGTCTGCGTACCTGCCTGTCAATGATGGACAGACTGGTGGTTACCGGCGAGCCGTTGGCAGACGAGTTGTCCGGTTTCATCAGCGATATCCGCATCGTACCGAACGACCTGGATGCCAGGTTCTGGGGCTCGCTGGAGTCGCGCAGAGGGTGCGGCGTTAAACCACGTGTGGGTTGGGCGGGCGCCATGCAGCATCTTGGCGATCTCGAGGTGTTGGCAGACGCCGTGTGCGAAACAGCCGACGAGGTGGACTGGATCTTCATGGGCATGTGTCCGGATTTCCTGAAGCCATACGTCAAGGAGGTACATGACTATGTGCCGTTCAATGCCTATCCGGAAACTTTGGCGAAACTCAATCTTGATCTGGCCGTGGCGCCGCTGGAACGTAACCGTTTCAATCGCTGCAAGAGCGACCTCAGAATACTCGAGTATGGCGCCATGGGGTGGCCGGTTATCGCAACGGATATCGAGCCATACCGGGATGCTCCGGTGCATCTGGTCACCAACCAGACGCGGGCGTGGGTTAACGCCATCAGAGACCACGTCCATGACCCGGATGCGAACTGGAAAGCCGGCGATGCCCTGCGGGAATGGGTGAGGGATAATCGCATGTTGCAGGGGCATCTGGATGACTGGATCGATGTCCTGGATCCCGCGGGCAACTCTCATCGTCAGTCACTGATACCGAGCAAAGCATCCGGATTGTAGTTATCGTCCAGCTAACTGCTTGAATATTCTGGAGCGGCAAACAGCGTCCTGCCAGACGCTTTCCGCCTAAAGTTTGTCAGCCGGCGAACGCTAACCATACCGGAGGCGGTGAATACCAATACATTGGTATATCCGCTAGTGATAACAGGCATCGTATCAGATAATAAAACCGATACAACGCCTTGAAATTGTAGGAGTGTCTATCATGGCATTAACTGTAAATACCAATGTTGCGTCTCTGAACGCACAGCGTAACCTGACCAATTCCCAGAACTCGCTGAATATCTCCCTGCAACGCCTGTCTTCCGGCTTGCGTGTTAACTCTGCCAAAGACGACGCGGCCGGCCTGGCCATTGCCGAGCGTATGAATGCCCAGGTACGTGGTCTTACCGTCGGTATCCGCAACGCCGGTGACGGTATTTCGCTGGCCCAGACCGCTGAAGGCGCGCTGGGTAGTGTGACCGAAGCCCTGCAGCGTATGCGTGAACTGGCTGTGCAGTCAGTCAATGTGACTAACGGCACTGACGACCGCGCCAGTCTGGATGCGGAATTTGGGGACCTGGCCACAGAAATTGACCGTATTCTAAACGGTACCGAGTTCAACGGCTCGGCTATTCTGGCCGGTGATGCCGGGGCTCAGAATTTCCAGGTAGGTGCTAATAACAGTGCAAATGACCGGATTGCTGTGACGACGACCGATATGGCGGGTGATGGCGATATCACTGCTGTAACTGCTACTGACGTCACTACGTCGGCTAATGCGGCCGCCGCCATTGATCTTGTCGATACGGCGCTGGATACCATCAACTCCGAACGTGCGACACTGGGTGCAGCGCAGAGTCGTATCGAAATCGCGGTCCGTAGTCTGGATACCACCCGTGAGAACACGGCGGCTGCTCGTGGACGTATTGTGGATGCCGATTTCGCCGCGGAAACCGCCAACCTGACGCGTTCGCAGATTCTGCAGCAGGCTGGTGTGGCGATGCTGTCGCAGGCCAATGCGCTGCCGCAGTCGGCTCTGGCCTTGCTGCAGTAAACACTACACGCTTGTAATGGAACCAGGGACGGGGGGAGCAGGGATGCTCCACCCGTCTGGTTTTTATAAGGCAGGTGAATATGTCATTCAATAGCACAACATCCGTACACATTCAGGAGCTCACGCGCTTGCAGGCAACGCAGCCGGCCGTGCGTGCTCCTCAACTGGGGCCGTCTGAAGAGCTGGAGCGGAAGGAATTCGCCGCCGGCGACGGCCAGCATGTGCCGCTTAGCCAGGCAGAAGATGTCGAACAAGTGGAAAAGGTGGAATCCGCAATCAGCCGGATCAGTGATTTCGTGCAGAATTACCAACGTGACTTACAGTTCAGTATCGACAAGGAAAGCGACCGGCTGGTCGTCAAAGTGGTTGATTCTGAAACGCAAGAAGTGATTCGGCAGATTCCTTCCGAAGAAACACTGCGTATCCTGGAACATCTGGATTCCCCGGAAAGCCTGATTCTTCGCGAGCAGGCATGATCTGGCACCGCTTTTGCTTTGTAGCGTTTAAGCACTCAAATGTATACGAGGTTCGAGCATGATTAGTGCACCCGGAATCGGTTCCGGACTTGATGTGGGATCCATCGTCGATCAGCTGATGTCGATAGAACGGCGGCCGCTCAACCAGCTGGAAGCTGACAAGCAGGGCCTGCAGACGCAACTCAGTACGTTGGGTCAATTGAAGAGTTCGCTGACAACATTTCAGTCTGCGCTTGCAGATCTCAAGACCCCGGATGCCTTTGAAATCTATAAAGCCGAGTCTTCCGACGAAACCGCGTTTACAGTTACTGCAGACAGTAATGCCGCAATCGGCTTCAGTGATATCCAGGTGCTGGCAATGGCCGAGGCCCACAAGATGGGCTCGCTGGCGATTGCCGACACGGATACCACCACACTGGGTAGAGCCGGTGACACGATGACTTTTACGGTAAACGGAAACGCGTTTACCGTTGACGGCGGCGGTATGACCCTGTCTCAACTCAGGGATGCGATCAACGATGCACCCGATAACACCGGTGTTTCCGCCACCATAATCAGTGAAAATGGCGGCAGCCACCGCCTGGTGCTGAGTTCTACGGAAACCGGCAATGCCAATGCCATCAACCTGTCAGCCTCCGGCAGACTGCGCAGGGACCTGGATCTTGGCGATATCAACGATCCAGACCAGCTGGATTCCGAGATCCTGGTTGACGGGCTTTACACCATTACCCGTTCCAGCAATAGCATCGATGACGCAATTAGCGGTTTAACGCTCAATCTTGTCGGGGTGTCCGACACCGCCGCAGAACTTACGGTCAACCGGGATATCGACTCGGTGACGGAATCCGTGCAGACATTTGTGGATACCTTTAACGGATTGCGTACTACGATGAAGGATATGTATGGTGATGACTCGGCGCTGGATAGCACGCTGCGCAGTATCGAAAGCCGGATGCGCGGTGCATTCAATACACCACCCAGCGGATTAAACGGAGACTTCAGCTATCTTACCGAAATAGGCGTTTCCTTCCTGCGGGACGGGAACCTGTCGTTGGACGGAGCTGATCTGGAATCCGCAATCGCCAGTGATTTTTCGGGCGTTGCGGAAATGTTCGCCAACAATGATCAGGGTTACCTGTTCCGGCTGGACAGCGTCATAGAAGATTTTATCAAATTCGATGGACAGCTCGATACGCGCGAAAGCAGTTTGAATGACCGTGTCAACACGGTGGATGATCGGATTTTCGAAATGGAGTTTCGTCTGGGCTTGCGCGAGAAAACGCTGCTCGACCAGTTCAATGCGCTGGATACCCTGATGGGAACGCTGCAGGGGACCAGTGATTTTTTAACCCAACAACTGGCAGCATTGCCTACCATACAAAACAGTCGTCAATAGGGTGTCAGGCACATGTGGTGGTTAATTGAGGAGTAGGTGATGAGCTTTGCAGGTGTTAGAAACGGGTTGCAGCAATACAATCAGAACGCGGTGCGCACAGGGATTGATTCCGCCAGTCCGCACCGGCTGATTCAAATGCTGCTGGAAGGTGCGCTGGACAAGATCGCCGTCGCCAAGGGGCACATGGAACGCGCAGAGATTCAGCCCAAGGGTGCGCAGATCGGCGCTGCCATATCGATCCTGGAAGGTTTGAAAGCCAGCCTGGATAAGGAGAAGGGCGGTGAGATTGCGCAAAACCTCGAGGATCTGTACATCTACATGGAGCGTCGTTTATTTGAAGCCCATGCAGGTAATGATCCGACTTTGCTGGACGAAGTGTCAGATCTTCTCAAACAGATCAAGGAAGGCTGGGATGCTATCGCTGATCATGCGACCGGTCAGGCACCCGCCGCATGACACATCAATTCAGGGAATAGGATATGGAGTTTACGCGCAGCCGGCAGCTGGAACAGATACTCCTGCTCAGTAAGGATATGCTGGCAAAAGCGGGTGATCATGAGTGGGGGCTGGTGGCTGAAATTGAAGCCAGGCGCAGGGAGCTGGTGATGCGTTGTTTTCAGCAACCGGCACAGCAGCAGGATGCGAGCGAAGTGGCGGCCACCATAAAGGACATTCTGCGCCTGAACCGGGAAATCACCGATCTCGGCAAGCGTTATCAGGATCAACTCGGAACCGAAATTCATACCAGTAAACTGGGTCGCGCCGCGTCGGCTGCCTATCTCGACTGTGCCCGCTAAAGTCCCGGGCCGGTAGGCCGGGTCGGCGGAGAGCTGGATTTCCCAAAATATTACATGGTTTTATACCATCTGACTGGACTGGATAGCTGTCCTTGGCGCTGTCACCGCGCCTGTTAGTACTCTAAAGGCGACAAATAATCAAAGAGTTATGCCGAGTGCCCGGCATCAAATGGATTTACGACAAAATTTTGACATTCTCCCTCAGGAATGGTTAACTTTATCCATATGGTGTTGTCCGGTTAATACTTTTAAGAGAAACAAATTCAGGCGGAAACCAAGTCGATGGGGGGAACTCAGGTGCCAGTCAACGAGCCAAGGGTACTTATTATTGAAGCCGATACCGATCGTGGTCGCGAGCTGGAATCGGTTTTACGTTTTATCAATTATGAGCCGGAGCTGGTTACCGATTGTGGCGGCTGGAAGGCGGGTATTGAAGATGCACAGGATATCCTGGCGGTATTGATAGGCACCTGCACGACTGACAGGGCGCTGGAAAATCTTCTGAAAGAAGTTCACGATTTCGACGAGCACCTGCCTATTTTTCTCTTATCCGAAAAAAATAAAGAGCTTACCGTAGCCATTGAACCCAGTTCCTGCATTCTCGGACGGGTTGAGATGCCGGTTCACTACACCCAGTTAACCAGTGCCCTGCACCAGGCCGAGGTGTATCGCGAAACCCAGGTCGATGGGGCAAATCAGAGGCCGGTGGATCTGTTCCGCAGCCTGGTGGGTACCAGCCGGGCCGTGCAGTCGGTTCGTAAAATGATCCAGCAGGTCGCCAATTCGGACGCCAACGTGTTGATTCTGGGCGAATCAGGCACCGGTAAAGAAGTGGTGGCGCGCAACCTCCACTATTATTCCAACCGCCGCGACAAGGCTTTTGTACCAGTTAACTGTGGCGCGATTCCTGCCGACTTGCTGGAATCTGAATTGTTCGGCCACGAAAAAGGCGCTTTTACCGGCGCTATCAGTAGCCGGCAGGGCCGCTTTGAACTGGCTGAAAAGGGTACGCTGTTCCTCGATGAAATAGGCGACATGAGTCTGAACATGCAGGTAAAACTGCTGCGTGTATTGCAGGAACGCACATTCGAGCGGGTGGGCAGTAACAAGAGCATTGAAGCTGATGTTCGCATTATTGCCGCAACACACCGCAACCTCGAAGAATCCATCAGCGAAGGCACGTTCCGCGAAGACCTGTTTTATCGCTTGAACGTGTTTCCCATCGAGATGCCGCCGCTGCGTGACCGCGTGGAAGACATTCCGTTGCTGATCAACGAATTGATCCGCCGTATTGAACATGAAAAACGCGGTTCGGTACGTCTCACTCAGGCAGCCGCTCTGTCGCTGTGCCAGTACAGCTGGCCCGGTAACGTGCGCGAACTGGCAAACCTGGTCGAACGCATGGCCATTCTGTTCCCGTTTGGCGTGGTTGACGTCGGTGATCTACCTGAAAAGTTTCAGTCCGACGTACCTG